>Ga0315291_10000129_pt1 | contig 85903 bp, 118 predicted proteins | sample YL17G12_20_MG_FD_203070 | JGI IMG/M metagenome (GOLD analysis project Ga0315291, IMG submission 203070) | Sediment microbial communities from Yellowstone Lake, YNP, Wyoming, USA - YL17G12_20 | ecosystem: Environmental > Aquatic > Freshwater > Lake > Sediment | place: USA: Wyoming | collected... | reverse complement strand
TACCGCCGTATCCCTCTCGATGGCTGTGAGCGAAACGTAAAGTTGCCGTTTGATGGTGCGCTGAAATTTCATTGGCCCTCCTTATAGTTTTGAAACGAATTCTTGTGCTTCCGGCGTCAAGGCAGGCCGGATCATAAATAGATCTGTTAGTTACCATGAAGAAATCTTTAAAATGCTCCTGAGTCATGTGCTGTTTCTACCACATCCTTTACAAACTGTCATATCACCTCCTTACTAGTGCGTGCTGTGCGATGTATAAAGGTGCCATGGCGCAAGCCTGCCGTGCCTACATGAAGCGCTTACTGAAATGGATGACCAGCAAAACACTTGTCATTTTTTCTATCGTTATGACACGAGTTAAATGATGGGCATGGTGGCATCCTTAACGCACTCGTTTGCTGTTGCAACTCCTCATCGAAGGCAACCAATATTTGATCTACCATATTAAGTTTGATAGGCAACCGAGATAGCGCACTGCGAAGAGCTGTAATTGCAAGCTGTGTATGTTGTTTGTCTGTGCCCGGTGATTTCACAGTGTTCTGCTGGGCGACAATTACACCACTATTGATTAACGCTTGTTTGAGAAGACGACAACTTTCCTCATCTGCAACTATCGCTCGCAAAGACTCGCGCACTATCGGAACTAATATTTCATCATCACTCACAATCTACCACCCTTCTCGCCTGGCTTATAATAACACTCTTATCGGACATTACAAACAACGTTTACAGCACTCGCTCGAAGTACAGCCTATTAAACCCTTACATTTTCTCTTCGTTCATTATGACTCTTTCTCTAAAAATTCGGTATATTTGGATCAATTCCCAGTCCATAATTTGTACCTGCTTGTTCATTTGCATCTGTATTTGTTAATATTTCAGTAAATAATGCATCGATATCATCTATTTCATTATTGGCAAATCTTGCCCTCACTCCGTCACGACGTTCTTTGTCATATCCAACCCATTTAATCAAATATTCTAATTGCTTTTCCATTGTTTTAGTCACAGGTATTTTTCTTTTTAACGTCTCTTTCAAAACATCAGTGTTTAAATCAGTTTGACCATCAGTTTTATATAAACCAAATGCGTCATACATTGCCTCATTAACTGCATGTTTTATTTCGCGACCTGCTAAACGATCGCAAACACTTGCTAATTCGTCTAAATTAAATTTTGAAGGATCTCTATTGTTATTTCGAATTTGAATCTGTAATATTTCTTTTCTTTCATTAGTATCAGGCGGACCAACATAAAATACAGCATCATATCTCGATACTAATTCAGGCGGTAAAAAATGTATTTGATTACATGTAGCCATATTAAATATCCATGAATTATTATTATTCATCCAAATCAGATATATACCAATCGTACGAGCTGTTGTCCCAGCATCAGAGAATGAAGAACTTTGTAAACCTGCAAATGCTTTTTCTACTTCATCAATGAAAAGCAGAGCTGGCGCCATACTTTCTATCCTCGCTAAAGCCATACGCATGTTACCTTCACTCTCACCAACTCTTGATGAATATACTTTTGATGGATCAAATTCAATCAAATTTAAATTCCATTCATTTGCAAGAGCTTCGCAAATTAAAGATTTGCCGCACCCTGGCAAGCCTATAAGTAAACACCCTTTTATTAAAGGCAAACCGAATTTTTGCCCGTCATTAGTCCACCCGCCATACATTTTTTTAAGCCATTTTTTTAACCTACCTAATCCACCAACATCTTTAAATGAAATTTTTGATTCTTTAAATTTCAAATGAGTCGATTTATTAATAGCTTCTCTTTTCAACATATTGATAATCGATGGATCGAGCCGGCCTTTACCTGATTTATCGTCTCTCCTTGTAATATCAATACATGCAGTTATCGTTTGGTGAATTTGTGATACTACAATGCCTTTTAAAGAATTGATAATTTCAAAGTCAGTCCGTATTTCAACCTGCTTTTTCTTATCTCTAATAGCACCATTAAATTTTGCAACCCAAGAATTTATTTCTTCTTTAATTTCATTTTCTGTTGGATATGGATACGTAAATACATCAATATACTTTTCTAATTTTTCTGGTAAATGTAATTTTGACGACATTAGTATTATAATCTTTAAATTACTATCACTATTGTCAGCCTGAATAACAAAATCTTTTATTCGTCGAACAACCTGCGCGTCTTCTAAATGATAATCAGCTTCAGTGATTATATAGATCTGACGACGATCTTTTTTATTCTGCGTATAAATATGAATTAATGTATTATGAATATCTATCGTCGCACTATCAATTTCGCCTTTTTTTTCGTCAATATCTCTTTTATAATTTGCAATAGACTTAATACCAATTGTCGATTTATAGACGTAAACTTCTGTAGCAAATTTATTAGATTGTCTTTGTGACATATTATCGATACCTAAAATAGACCTGTGCTCATCGTCTGTGAGAACATAAATTACGGGCGTTATTTGGTCTAATTTAGATTGCAAATAATCTATTGAAGTCATATTCATAATTTTTTCTTCTTCTGTCGTAAAAAATATCGTGCTAATTCACGAGAACATAAGATACTTAAATAATAGAAAAACATCCCATACTCTGTACCAAAGATTTTCTATTACCTAAACTGAAAACCTCGAACTTGAATAAGTCCAAGGAAACTCTATATCTCAATTTAAAGTTTTTTACTTTGCTATATAAGTCTTTCCATGAGTCCGAGTCTGTCAAAGATTTTAGAGGCCTCAAATTCATTACTTCCAATGTATGAATAAGAGCATCTTTAACTTCCTTAAACTCAGGAAATATAGCAATTTTCTTAGGACGTGCCTTTATCTTATTTTTCTTTAACCCATGAAATTTAACTCTTGCCTTTGTTGAAGAATCCTCTATAAAAGACAAATAAACTCTACGATTTATTTCTATAGAAGCCGCTACTGCATCCGGATAATTACTATGAACCAAATTACCTATAAATGAACTATATGCAGCAGGAACTTCGTAATATTTTATACTATTTATGACTAATCTCTTTATCAAGTTTTTTGAAAATCTATTATAAGCCCAGAAATTGTTTATCAACCTATTATTTTTATTACCTTTAGTATAATCTTTAGAATATAAATCTAAATTCTCCAAACCAAAAGTACTTACCTGATAGTATTTAGCTATCTCAACAAGTTCTTTGGATATTTCGAATATCTCATACTCTCTTTTATTATTCAAATAAATATTTCTAGGATCATTTGAAGGGGCTCTCAGTTTGAATTGCTCATCATTTATTTTTCTAATGGATAAAATACCGGTAGTTACAATATTAAAATTATTTTCATCTATCCAGTCTACTATAGAGTACCCTATCTCATTTGGATTCATGTCTATAGCCATAAATCTTTTATATATATAGGGGCAGCATGCATTTTCTTTTAAATTATCTTCATCATAAGATATGTATATATGAGAAAGATCGATCCCAATCTGTACCGGCATTTTTTTATTTTCCACCAAATTTTGAATTTTATAGAGATCTCTTTTATAATTCTTTCTTAATTTAGGGAGTTTGATTTCTATCTCAGTATGCCTATCTGGATAAAACATGATCAGATTATTTTCTATCACATCAAACAAGTATTTTCTATTACCTTCTTTGCACGTTTCTCCAACAGAAATCAAAGGATCCAGCCGCATTAGTTTAAAATCTTTTTTCTTTATCTTTTTTAAAACTCTATCTATAAAAAGTTTCTTTCCTCCAAATAGTACCGAGTTCGGTATTCTCTTTTTGTTACCAGGATTTTCTTTATTGTGGCTCTCTATTTGTTTTATGTTTTCTTTTAAAATTCCGTATTTAGAGTTAGCTGTAAAGACTGCTGACTGTTTAAACCAGCTATCTATGTCATCTATATTATTCATGCTATTTACTAAAACCGTTAGATCTTTTTGGTCCAGACTGTTTTCACTATCTTTTATTTTGTTAAAAATATGATGCATGCAGCTATTTTGCTGCTTCATGAGCTTCATAATAATCTCTTTATTATTTTTTGAAGATTGATAGGGGAGTTTTATGGTTATCATTTTTAGTGGTTTTGCTATATAGTATATCAGTAATATACTATATTCGAAATTATTTATCAAATGTGTTTATAGTGTATTTTTATAGATAGATAATTGCTGGATATTTTTCAAGAATTTTCTATTATATTGGGTAAAAAGAAAGATAATACATCACCAAAACATCGGCCGCACATAAATTTCTCAACGGGACATCTTGAGCACGGTCGTGGTAATCTAGACGAAGAAACTATATGCTTAGATCGTGCCATACTTAGAGAAGTATAAAAATATCAAATACGATTTTGCGCCTTTTTTACATTCAGTATTATTTAATAAATCGCGAACTTCTTTTTGATCCATAAGATAAACAGTTATATCTTCAGAATCACCGGCATTTGAACTATTAACTTTACCTTCTGCATTTGCGAATATAATGTAAATACTTTCATCAGTTAATCCAGCACTATTATACGTCAATGGACTTGGATCTCTAAGAAATCGAACAATTTTTAATCCCGTCTCTTCTTCAAATTCTCTAGAAGCTGCCTGTAATACCGTTTCATTTTCATTTATTAATCCTGCAGGACAACCCCATTCATAATCACCAATGGGGACTCTAAATTCTTTTGTAACTACTAATCGACCGTTTACAGTAGCGACAATCATGACTGCTTTTACTTCGTTTGATCGTTGTGCCCATACCCAAGTTTGTATTTCTTTTTTATTGTCTTCATAATGCGTCTCATTAAGATTAACAAACTTAGTATTGCATAAAACGTTTGTATTTAATGTTCTCATAGTTAACCGCACCAAATTTTAGGTTTAAGCTTTGTTTTCTTACTTAATTTATAAATTTCTTCTTTTTCTTTTTCAGAATAAAGTGCGTCTATTATAACATCAGAAAAATCAGGATTAACCCATTCAACAATTATAGTACCGTCAGGTTGAATGATAAATTTTTGTTCTGAAACGACAGTTTGCATTAGTAACTTGCAATAATTTCTATTGTATTATTGACATTATTAATAGAACTTATACGATGACCTTTTTTAGCAATCTCTGCGATGATAAAATTTTTACTGTAATTTTGTTTAATATGATTAACACTTTCATTATACATATTATCGTATTTGATTTCACCAGTATTAGTATTAATCATCATTTTTTGATAACCTTCACCCCAAGTTAAAGTTTCTGCATTAACTTCTCTATAACTGATACCAAGCTCAGTAAGAGTTTGTTTTAAAATCGCAGTATTGCGAATTTCAGTTAAACCAATAACGCTAGTAGACATTCGCACCTCCTATTATATGAATCGAATCTTTGACGGGAACTTCATCGCGCTTGTCTTTTACAGCTTTGATTTCACCAAACGACCCAATAACATTTACGATTTCACTGCATTGATGCTTTTCGTGATTTAAAACATCACAATTCCATGAACCATCGTGATGCACTATTACTTTATATTTCATGATATCTCCTTTTTAGTCATCGAAAAATCTATTAAACTTTTCTTCTAACGTAAATTTATTAATTGGTTGTAAAATGTCAACACCACAACATAATGGTATTACTAAAAAATGTTCGTTGAAAAACTTACATAATTTTAATTTTGATCCTTTATGAATATAAAATTTAAGATTATTGATATTGACATCAATAGTCAAATCTTCTATAGCTGTAATGCAACAGCCATCAGCAAAATCTTTTAAATAGCTGCGATTTATTATCATAATCAATCAAAATCTCATAGATTAATGACTTATAGTTTTTTAAACTCTTCATAAAGTTTGCTGCCATCAATAGCATTAGCATTTACTTTATGATACTTACCTTTATATTTCAAAGAAGCATCACCAAATGTCTTCATATATATAATCTGACAGAACTCAACGAACGGATAAATTTTCACTAGTTTTGTAGCGACGATTTCTAATGTCCAATAATTCTCAAATCCATCATCACCCCAACCAGCAGTTTTATGTACATCAATACCGAGCCTACCTATAGAACTGCGACCCTGAATTTGCGGTACGAATCCAATAGTCTTTGTCATTTCTACTGTTCTACCTAAATACAATTCTCCGGGTGACAAAATAAACCCATCTTCAGGTATGATTATTCGTCTTGTAACATTTTTCTTTTTCATATCTAAAAACGGTGCGCCACAAGCAATACGTTCTAAATAACGATCATCATAAACAAGCAGCTCATTATATAACTTAAGATTATAAGAATTAGGATTAACTCTTGCAGGATCAAAATCTTCAATATAGATATTACCTTGTTTAACTTGTTCAATAATTTCAAGACCTGTAAGAACCATATTAACTCCTAAATGATTTGACCTGTTTAAGAATATCAATACCTTTATCTACCATTTTATCTTTAATGTCTTTAAACCTATCAGAATGTTTATCGACAAATTTCTTCAACGCTTCATCGGGTGCGTCTATATTAGTGATTTTACTAACATTATCGTCAATTACTTCTTTCGAACTTACATTAATACTAGCGCCTGTAAAGTGCCAGCAATTTTCTCGTAAAAATGATTCGATTCTATCGAGTTTTATAGCAGTATAGTATGTCTGTAGCACATCGACTTTTAATTTAACAATCGCAGTTTTTAACTTGTCATTGTCGTTTAAATCATTTAACATGGTTTGAAAATCAACCAATGTAGTTTTGTAATTTTCATCTAGCAATTTTAATTCTAATGTTAAAAACTGTCGATCATCAAGATGTATGAATTGGTCAAGTCCTTTATTGTAATGATAGAATCCTTTTTGTTCTTTTTCTTCGGTGAAATCGACTCGACATAAAGAACCTACATGACGTGCGATTTTATTAAATTCCTGCTGTTTATGTATGTGTCCTAAATAAACTTTCGTCCAATCGCCACCGTCAAACGCTGACAACGAGACTTTATTTTCATGCTCATTATCAGACATGTCTAAATCAAAACTATTACCAATGACTGACTTATCAGTTCCAAAATGTCCAAAAAACAATTTATTCTTAAATCGACTTTTATTCGTTTTAAGATTGAAATCATCAATACATTTTCTTTGATATTCAAGAAATTCTTGAGGTGTTAACAATCCTTGTTCACCCCTATTTACAAATGGTAGTAAATAGAGTTCATCATCATTGACTGGAATTATTTGAGGCGAAGATACTATCGTAAGATTATCGATAAGATCTGATAATTCTTCCATTTCTGACATTGCATGAGCACCGTCAGATGTAGCAGTCATGTCGTGATTACCGGTCATCAATATTACCAGTATATTAGCTTTTATAAGACGCTTGAGCTTTGATGCAAACTGCTTTCTTATTTTAGAATTAGGATGTTTGACTCTGTAAATGTCACCTACGATAATGTAAGCAGCAGCTTTAACATCAATTGCGTATGTGATAGTTTGATCAAAATTATTAAGTAAATCAAGTAGACGAGTATTTAATCCTGTAGTAGGATCTGTACGTCCATAACTATATTCGCCAATATGTGGATCTGATACTATGACTAAACTCATAGTAAAATTATATACTCAATTGATCAAATGATTTACGCATACGCGATCTTAAGATACAATGACAATATTTTTCAAGCTTTTAGCTCTAACAATTTCTTTGCTAAGCTATGCAAGTTCTTCTTCCATTATTGGTTCAGGTAATTCAGGTTCACCACAATTTTCTTTTTCCCAACATTCATTTGAACAATATCCGTCATCAACTTCTCCAGAAGCATACTGCTTATGGCAACTTTTACAAATTGACATAACTACTCTCCCTGTTAAATGTTTCCTGAACTACCAAAACCTTTATCATTTCTGGTCGTCTTGTCAATGTCATCAACTTCTATAATGTCAGATGTAATAACCGGACAAACAACTAATTGAGCAATTTTTTCCCCGACATTGATCTCTTGAATATCATTTCCGACATTAACAATTATAACTCCGACTAAACCTCTATATGATTCATCGATTGTCCCTGGCGTGTTCAAAATAGTCAATCCGCGCTTTAAAGCATTACCGCTTCGAGGTCGTACTTGAATTTCATATCCTTTCCCATAAGTCACAATTATACCGGTATGAATAAGCACGCGCTCTAACGGGCGCAATATTAAACTCTTTTGATTGTGTAAGTCGTCGTCTTCTCTAATTTGATGCAAACCAAATAATTTCTCAAATCGATAAACGAATACATCTGCACCTGAATCTGTAGAGTGACATCTTTCTGGTAATTTTGCATCTGCAAACATCTTTTTTACGTACATATTCGTCCTTTCGTTTTAATTTATCCGCAAACGCTCGCACCACAATCTTGACACTTATAACATCCTGTTTCAAGTATTATTTTGTCTCCTTTACATTCTTCACAAATCATGCCTTTAAGTAAAGTGCCGTCTTTGATTGTTAATGCAATAAATTTTCTAACGGCGGTCAATAATGTCGAAACATTATCGCCTTCAATACCTTTTAATGTGACTAATATCTCTTCACGTTTAATATTGTGACGCAAGCACAACGATATCATTCTACCCAATCTATTATAAGAATAATCTGTACGTGCCTTATCGATACATTGTTGAATTATTTCAATCGTAATTCCCTTTTGAAGCGCTAATTGAGCTAATTTCCTAGCAGCATTATTACAAACTTTTGTCCTGCCCACTTCTTTCGAATTGCTATATATCCATAAACAAATTGGATATTTCATTTCGGGATCTTCTGGTAAATAACTGAAATGAATGTAGAATTTCATACCTTCACGTTTAATAATACGACATGGTCCATTAAGAAATTCTTCTGGTAATTTAATATCTTTGCTTATTATTTTTTGTTCTCTATTAGCATCTTCTAAGCTCGAGATAACAGATTCCATGCAACTATCGCGGTAAACAGTAAAACCGTTTAATTCATTTTTCCAAGCTTCAATATATAGTTGTTTAAAATCTTCAAATGGATAATCTTTTGGCAAATTGCAAGTTTTTGATACTGATTGATTGCAATAATATTGAACAATGTGTTGAATGTCAATATGATTTTTAGCTGAAAGATCTCTCGTGGTCACTAAATATGAAGAATGATCTTTATTTGGAAAATTATCTAATAACCATTGATAACCGTAATCTCTTACGATATTAATTTCACAAAGTCCTCTATTATGAGGTTCATAATAATATGTCGCATTATTATAAGTGCCTTTCCAATATTCATAATCTTTTTCTTTACAATGTTTTAATGTGTCTTTCACATTATCTTCATTAAGTCCTTCAGGCCATTTGCACACGGTCTTGCGTTCGTATTGCAGAGAAAATACTGGTTCAATTGCATTAGACACATTATCGCAAACGACAGAGCTGTTGCCCAGCGGTGGGTTTGTTGTGGTTTTAGCGTTTCTTACACCATATTTTCGAATCAAATCTTTGGTTTCTTCCCACAGTCGATCTGATTTAAAATATTTTGTGTTTTGAAATTTCTCTGCATCATATGCTTCACACTGGCCCTTTTCGTTTGCTAATGAAGCTGATGCTTGCCACGTATAATTTTCTTTTAATTCACATAATTTCTTTGTAAATTGTACAGCTTTATCTGAATTATATGGTATTCCCATCATCATTAATGCCGATCCAAGACCATTAAGCCCCATACCGAATTGTCTCAATTTTTTGATAACATATTTATATGATGGTAAAGGTGCGCTTGTTATATCGTTAACATTATCGAGCATTCTTACGAACACCATAATGTCAGCGATATATTTATCATAATCAAATTTTACTGTCTTATCAGAATCGATATAAATGTATTGTGTAACATTTAAAGAGCCAAGCAAACAAACAGTTGTAATGTCACCTATGCCCGGAACTTCACCGCAGGGATTTGTAGCACTGCACGATCCTAAGTATGACACCGGATTGTTTTTCTGCATGTTATCATAAAAAAGTACACCTGGTTCAGCTCTATTATATGTCGACAATGTTATTAAATCATAAAGATCACGAGCTTTAATTTTTTTATAAACTTTGTCTTTAAAAAACAAATCGTAAAAATCATCGTTTAAAACTGCATTCATGAACTTGTCATCAATCAGTACAGATATATTAAACTTCGTCAATACACCTTTAGTCTGTTTTGCTTTTACAAATTCTTCGATGTCTGGGTGCCATACGGGTAAGCATCCCATCATAGCTCCGCGCCTTGTCATACTTTTAATTACAATTTTTGAATCTTCAATTTGTTCATTTGACAAATAGTTTTTTAATTTATCAATATATCCGTCATCGTTACCTTTTACCATACAATTTGAAACTGAATCCCATAATTTCATATACGACAGTACGCCAGGATGCTTTACTCCAGTACCTTTGATTATCGCACCACGAGGTCGAATGAAGCCGAAGTTAATGCCATAACCACCTTCAGCTGCAAGCGTTTTTGCTTGTTCTAAAATCGTAAGAAAAATATTAGACAAATCATCTGTATTTTCATCAGTCTTAATCGTAACATCATAATTGATAGTTTTATCTACAGATTTTCTATTGTAGTTAATTGTAGCGCCTGAAACCGGGCCATTTACAAAGCAATTCATCAATGTGGCATTTTTAAATGAAGTACCGATATTAGCGGTGATTCGACCGCCAAGAGTCGCATTTAATCCGACAGGGTATTTATTAGGATAACCTTTTTCATCAATTTCTATATCACCGTCAAATTTAAGTAGCACTTTAAGAAATTGCTTATACCATTTTTGAGGATCATTTTCGATAGCAGCTAATGCCTTCGCACATCGCATGAACGTTTCAATTGGTTGTTCGTCTTTATATCTATATTTTTTGCGCCAATTTTCATACGCAATCGCCGTCTTAAAAATCATCATTTCTCCCATGTTTACAAATTGTTAAATTTTAATTAATTTTTGTAACATAATTACAATTTTGATAAACTCGATTTTAACTATCATTTACACTTCTTGTAGCCAGCAGTATGTCGATTTGTTCAAGTATAAATCGATATCTATGAGAAATAATGTCCCACGTCATTCCTCGTTGGTTTTGAGATTGTTCATACCGTTTAGCTATACGTTTCTTCAACCACTCTAATGAGTCAGTTCCATCTGGCATTTTTAGTTTACTAATGCAAAGAATTTCTAAAAATTTTTGCAATTGTTTATCGTCAATTTGCGTAATTTGCAAATTTTTAGCACAAAGTATTTTGTTAAGTAACCAATTAGTATTCAATTCACTTTCTGCATATGTGACTTTTACGTCGTTTATTATTAATGGAACGGTGCCGTCTTCACTAATTTTAAGTTTTTCCGTTTTCATATTAATAATCATATTTAAATTTTCTCTTCAAATTCACATAAAAAAAGCAGATGTTTTTCATCTGCTTTCACTAATATCAAATCAGTTTATTTAACTATTTAAAGCTTTAAATGTGCAGGCGGTTCGTATGTTAATTCATTTACAGGTTGATAAATAAACGGTTGTCCATAACCGCATTTTCGTTTATCTAACGCTAATTCGCTCGTATTATATCCCCAATTAGTACATTGTCCTGCATGCCAGCAAAATATATTTTTGCAAAATGCGACTTTCATTTTTTGTCCGGCGACTATTTTACAAACTAATCCATCATCTCCGAAAGCGTCTAATTTTTGTTCAATTATCGGAAAAGTATCTCGCCTAACTAATTTAAACGTGTTACCGACAGCTTGACAATAAACAATATCATCATGTATCTCGTACGGTTGTTGTAAACTGACCGGTGGTAATTGCGGCGCTAAAAATGCTAATTCGAGATGATTATCCATGATATTAATCATCTGCGTTAACCACGAAGGTTTTAAGTCGGGCGGTAAAACATCATTATCTGTTACTACATAATATTTACTTGTCGATTCTGTCATAGAATTAAAAATTAATTTGTTATAAAGACAACCAGTATTTCTAGAATCTAAATGTAATGACACTATTAATTTTGTCTGTAAAAGTTTAAAGAGCTCACACTGTGTTTCAAAGTCGCTGCCATTATCAAAAATATGAATTTGAAAAGTACCAGATTCAGTCCTATTGTGAATTTTCTTCACAGCTTCAACTGTAAAATGCTTTCTAAAAAAACTTGTCATGTAAATGTCTATCATTATCTTTGCCACTTGCTTACATAATATTTTGCATTAACATTCCATAAATCAACGTTGTATTGATATTTGACATCGTGACTAATATGATAAATCAATAAATCGTCACGAGGTATTATTTGTATATTATTTATTTGGACTGTGTTTCTAAAATCATCATCATCATAAGCAATACCTTTTGCGTATTCTTCATCAAATCCGCCGATTTTAATATAATTTTCTCTAGAAATACACGAACAAAAATGTAAAAGTCTATTATTGTGAATAGAATGTTGAAGCCACTGTTGTTGGACAAAATCTTTGGATGCACATTGGATGACGTTAATACACGAACAAACTACATAACAATTACTATTTTTATCAAATTCTTCGTCAAAACCTTGTAATATATCTGCAGCATGATAACACTCAGGATTAGTCAATACCATATACTGACCTTTAGCATGATCGACGCCTAAATTAAACAACGGCGAAGGATTAAACAATTCTGCCGTTAAATACGTCAAATGCTGAATCGACATTATTTCGTTAAATATAGAAATTATATTCATTAATTTACTATGATACTCATCATTCATCACATTTTTCTTCTCTTCGACTACGATGACTTCAAAGTCGTGTCGATGCTCATATAAACATTTAAATGACAATAACGTATATTCTAAACTCTCGCGATTGTAATATGGCATTATAAAACTATATTTGAGCCTCTGCCGGGGATAAATCCCCGCAGATTCTTGACTGCAATCATGCTGCTGCATGTAGCACCTCGTGGGCGGCACCCGCCCCGATAAGGGTGTTTATGGCCGAGTTTACATCTCGATCCAATACGGCACCACAAGCCGAACACACCCATTCTCTTACCGACAGTCCTGTCCATCCAGTAGGGCCAGTTAAGGACCCACAGTACGAACAAATCCTGGTGGAATTTCGTGAATCAATTTCTAAAAATCTCCTACCGCATATACTGCTTTTGTAAGAGATTTGTCGTCGAAGTTGATAGTGCCCAGAACTGGACACTGATTTGCCGAATTTATTTGGATTTTTTCTTTTTGCCATAGTTTAAATATACGCAATCGCTTGAGAAAAATCAATAATCTTGGGGGCCTAACCACCGGCATTAAAATGCCGTGGATTGCGGCCCGTTATCATTTTCATTTTACTTTGTACCAAATTCCCAAGTAATATTGTCCACAAGGTATTGACGTCCAACTTGAAAAATCTTCGACTGTCCATAAGCTTTTATGATAATCAAACTGATTTTTATAACACCACAAAGCCGGATTATTGACATTTTCAGAATTATCCGACCACCACAACGGCGTTAACAATATAATCTTTTTTCGACAAATCTTATAAGCTTCTTCTAATATGCGCTTGCCTGAAATTTTGCTAAGATGTTCGATAAAGTCTATCATTAGAATGACATCGAACGAATTTTCTTTAAACGGTAATGAACTGACTTCTAAATCTAACAATATGTCAGGATTAACTTTTTCCCAAGCATCGAGCGACACGACTTTATTATCCGTCAAATAAGCAGTCCGATGCTTATCACCACAACCGATGTCCAGCACACTATCATTGGGCATTACGTGCTGCCGTATAAACTCGTTTGTGCCGTCCATAATCACATTTCTATTTTACAATGCACAATATACCAATGAATGTTAGATTCCAATTTATGTATTATCGGTCCAAACACGTCATCAATCTTGCCATTAAACTCTTTTACGATTTGTATTATCTCGTGTAAAGAATAAAAATAAAGCAGTCCGTCTTCAATATATTTTTTATGATCTTCAATCATATTACAATCATTTGGCAAATATGCAAATTGGAACGAAAAGATGCCTTGTTTTTTAAGACATCTAATAGAATTATTTATTAAGTGTCGAACCATGTCTTTAGAACAATGTTGTATAACTAAATGACATAATATTAAATCTTGAGAGTTAGATTCTACAATATTAAAATCGTTAATTAAAATTGTCCTGCTACAGTTAGCGATTTTTTCAAATGCATCGGGCACAATGTCGATAGCAATAACGTTATTAAACGCCGCTAAATACTTAATAGAATCGCCTTTGCCAATACCAATCTCTGTTATATTCAAATCTTTGTTTTTTAACAAATCAGACAGGTGGTGAACGTCATATACATACTCGGGATTAGATCCCGTCAACCAATACGTATTTCCTGTCACGTGTACATTTTGCCAATGTCGTCTTAAATCTATCATATGAAGTTAATGTGTCTAGCGTCACGCTTAATACAATAGTTTATGAAATCATTTTTATTTTTATACATACACACGCACTTGCAATTTTGTGCGGGCACGTGTTTTGCAAATAACATCTGTTTTTGGTCGCTGTCCCATAATTGCTTGAAAGATTGATTTTTTATCGAACCAATATATCCAAGAGAATTATAAGCAAACGTACAACATGTGTACACATTATAATCAGCACCCACGTACGTCAGTAACTCTTTTGTGGGACAAAATGCATAATTTTGAGTGCCTTCGAAGCAATCACGAACTCTGTCATTGAACAAGTTAAATACCGTAAAATTATTGTCAGACAGACTTTCAGCTCTTTTTGCTAAATCTCTAGCTTCTTGTTCAAATCCGCTAAAATATTCATAACCCATGGGTGTAAATGCAGCTGATATTCTAAAGTTATCGACGCCGATATCTTTAAAGAATTTTGCGGCATCGTATATTTCTTTATAATTTTCTCGCTCAACTACAAAACCTATACCCAATATACAAGATTGTCGATATTTAACGAGCAATTTAATATTGTTTATGACTCTATCATATATATTTTGGTGCACATTTCTTAAAAATGCATATAGCTTTGGTGAAAAGCAATCTATAGAAATCCTAACCCATGAAGCGTTGCCCAACAATTCACACATTTGTTCGGTCAATAATTGGCCATTTGACACTAATGCTAACTCTACCGTCTTATCATTTGTAGCTTTAAATATGTCGTATATCCTCGGATGAACTAATGGTTCTCCACCGCCCGTGATATGTATCGCTTTTACATTCATTTCTTTCATACAATCTAATGTTTCGACTATTTTTTCATACGATAACGTATCTTTATCATTAAATCGTTCATTTGACGGGTAGTCTTTCATGCGGTATGCACAAAATGTGCACGACTGACAGCATTCATTAGTAGGTACTAATTGAACCTGTATAGGATAAGTTTGCTGTTTATTTTTTAATTGCGCAATTTTTTCTGGATGGTGAACTACTTTATACGGGCTATATTCATCTCGAATCATTCTTCATCCCTTGATTGACTTGAACCAAGCTTCTGAAATGCGTAAGCAACACCTATAGAATCTGCTATATCTTCATTTATTGAAGATTCTGTATAGATGTCCATACTAATTTTATCAAACGCTTCATTCATTTCTTTCTTTTTTAACTTTCTACTTTTAGTAGAAATATTCGATGCGCTTTCAATTTGTTTCGTTAATTCACTAATCTTGTTTTTATTATCTGGATCTTTTTTAAGGCACTTCTTTAGTTGCTTTTTTAAGTCTTTAAGACTATTACCTGATTCTTCATTTGAATCTTTAAATTTTGATCTAGCAGCATCGATTTTTTCTTGAAAATATTGTAACCTGTCACTAGTTAGAAATTTATATTTCCTACAGACAGCTAATTGAACTTCGCTCTTCTTCGAACCGCCTGTACAATTGTCCATTTGCTTTTTCCATGCACTAGGTTCAAATAAAGTAGGATCTCGTTGTAAATATCGATACGATTCGATAATAGCCACGCCGTTAAAACGCGCTAATATTTTTGCAACTTTTACGCTTTTCACTTGCACGACATCTTCGATAGCAATTTCATCAGGCTTACATCTTTCAATAATTCGCTTTAATTCAACTGCGAATAAAAACAATTTATTAGCAGACGATAATTTACCCGTCGGATTTACTTTACCAAAATCAAGTATCTTGTCGCCATCTAAAAGCGACCAACCAGTCGATCTCGAGGAAATGTCAACGCCCAGAATCTTCATGAATGCACCATCCATTTAAATTTGTTCGTATGTGTTTGCTCGTATATGTCTTTATCGACAAACTTTACGCATTCTGTTGGTCGCTTAATCATCATCCCAATAGTTTCAGCATAAGTATAGCCAAGTAAAGTTTCAGCCGGATTATCAGTTAGTAAAACTTCCGGTTCTAATCTTCTATCTATAATTATACCGTCTAAATCGCTAATAGCAAATATAATTTCTGGTTCAACAAAATTTGATCTAATAATTGTCATTAGACGATTATTACTCAATAATAATTGACCATATATAGTAGAATTATTACAAAAAATATATCTATAATTTACTAGATCGTGGATGTTACATGAATTAATTTCGTTTGTCGATTGATAAAAGGCGTGTAATATCTTTTCACATGAATCAGATTCTGTCTTTGCAATATTTTTAGAAATCTCATTATCAATTTGGAGTAAATTATGTAAACACTTGCAGTTGTAGCGAATATTAAAGGGTATAAAATAACTGTAATTAATCTCAAATTCTGGCAAATATTGTCGCGCACAACTTGAAGTACGTATTGTGCATTCTTCACCGAGATATAGACTATTTTCAAAAATAACGGGTGACAATTGACCGGCAACGAGATTGTAAGTATTTAATAATTTTCTAGCCAGCGATAGTTTTGAGATTTGATTTTTAATTGGATTTATAATTGCTGCGGCAAATTTTAGCCGACCTGTAGTAGTCTTTTGATATCTAAGAAGTAATTCGACGTCATCAACATTCATCCAAACCCCCACCCAATTGTACCTTCAGCCCATTCTGGAGCTTTGCATCGTTTCCAAATTTTGCCTTTGGGATATCGACCTGTCCATTTATACCAAGCAATTACTACAGGTTCTACTAAAATTCCTGCAGGATGCTTTTCAATGACTACATACGTATAAGATATTTCCATCATATCACCTGCATTTATGTCGACTGCGTGCTTAGCTTCTTTTTCTGTTGGAAACCAACCCCAACATCTACGATTAGCACTCTTTTCTTTATTTTTGTAAATGGTCGTTTGTATCGACGTAACTGTAAAAATATGTCCTTTTGCAAGAAGTCCTTGAAAACTTCCTATAAACTTAACATTCGTCATCTTTTTCGCTATGGCGTCAGATGGAGATGTTTCAGCAGGACAATGACATGCATGATCTGCCAGCATTTCGTGAGTGCCGCTAAAACCACAATATTTACAAGTCCCTGCCATGCAACTTCCCATCATGTGTCTTTAGCAAAAATTCTCGTTTGTTTATGTCTATATCTATATATGTTGTGTGACTGCTCCCACGACTAAAGTCGTGGGCTTCTATGAGCCCTCACCAGTGCTTTCGCCTTACGGCGATGCGGGGGTCGCTCAACAGACTCCAGCCCGAGTCTGAGTATTTCAAGTGCAGAGTTCAGGTCTCTACCCGTTTTGAAACCGCAATGAGGACAGTGATGTACTCTAACACTTAAATCTTTACTCACCACCGACCCACACTGAGAGCATCTCTGACTCGTACCCCTTGGGTCCACTGCTACTCTGATTCTACCAGCGTTTTCAGCTTTGTAGATCAGAAACTGTATCAGTGTACTCCAGGCAGCATCAGAGATACTCTTACTGAATTTCTTCTGCTCCAACATATCTTTCACGTTCAGATTTTCATGTGCGATAAAATCATACTTATCAACCAGTTTTTTCGAAACTTTGTGGCAAAAGTCCTCTCTCTTGTTTCTAATGCGCTCATGCACAAGAGCTACAGAGTGTTTGTTTATGGGGCTCTTGTTTTTAGAAAATCTTCTCTGAACTTGAGCAAGAGCCTCTTGCTCCTGTTTGAAAAAGCGAGGTTTATCTATCTTCGACCCGTCAGAACATTGAACGTAGGTGAGAAGTCCAAGATCAATTCCAACTATTTTCTCAGTTTTTGGAAGGGACTCTGGTCTTTTTGTTTCACAAGAGAAATACACAAACCATTTTCCGGTAGGAGTCTTTTTAACTGTACAGGTTTTGATGGTACCCTCAAGAGGTCTATGAAAAACAATAGGAACTCGGTCTATTTTAGAGAGGTAGACTCCGTCAGAGTGAAGTCTGAATCCAGACTGGGGGTAGGTGATAGAGTCGTACCATCCCTTTCCTTTGAACCGAGGGAAACCAGGGTTCTCTCCAGATTTACAGCGTCTCCAGAAGGCTTTGAAAGCAAGATCTACGCGTATCTGGGCATTCTGAAGTACCTGAGAATACACGTCACTCAGCTCAGGTTTATTGGCTTTCCATTCAGGAAGTTTATTAGCTGTATCATAAAGGGATATAGATTTCTTTTCAATTTCCCAGGCGTTTTTTCTGAGTGCAAGAGTTTCATTGTAGACCCAACGAGTTTGTTCCAAAATGTTATTCATTTTGGTGATTTGAAGTTTGGTGGGGTATAATCGGTATTTGAAAGTTTTGCGCATTAGAGGTAATATACTACATTTTGCACAAAGAGTATGACTATTTTTAATAGATAGTACTGGTTCGCTTTCATCCCACGGTTAAAACCGTGGGTTTTCTCGCTCACAGGAGCATAAATTTATCACCCAAATCGAATGATTGCATGTTAGGATGGAAAGAGTGGTTTAGAAAAAATGACATATCAATTCGTGGTATCCCGCACGATGGTAAAAAATACTTACCCTCTTGGAAAGCGCAAATGTCTTTAACATATGCTTGCACAGCGAGATCAACTGTCTGTAATTCTTGTGATGTTACCTCTATATACTCGTCAGAGAAGCATCCGACAAAAGGATCAGTTCCTTGGGGAATTAGTTTGATCGCAAAGACGCCTACGCCCGAAATGTTAGATGGCATTAATCGACAATATACTTGAGATAGTTGATAAAGGATTTGATGCTTATCCATAATTATTTGATCTTGAGTGATCTTTTCTTTTCTCGTCTGTCTCTTCTAGATTCTTTATCTTCAAGATTTTCTTCAGCGTCTTCAATTGTTTCTGTTTCGTCTTCTTCACTGTCAGAATATACTGATTCAGGAATAGTCTCTTTTACATTGTCTTTTTTAACAAATATTTTTTTATCTTCAATCAATAGTTGAATTCTATCTTTAATCTTTGGATTTTCATCTAAAACTGTTTCAAACTTCTTTTTGCCAAAGTCTTTAAGATCAGGATATAATTTCTCGCCATTTTCATTAACAAAATTATATCGTAAAACGACTTTGTCGTCTTTTTGTACTTCAAATTCTTTCAAAATACCATTCAACATTGCGACATCAAATAATTCTTTTTGGTTATCAACGCCTGTACCATCATGTTTCAATGTAAATACTATTGCTTCTTCTGGCATTGAACCTGCTTTATTCTTCTCAAATGTGACTTTTACATCGTGAGATATTATTTCACTATTTTCATTTCTTACCTCTGAATCCCATACTTTTGCCACTTTAATTGCAATCGTATCATAAAAAGGTAGTGCGTTTCCGCCTGTTCTGTATTCGGGATTGCCAAATCGCTTATTTGGATTTTTCCTTAGTTGATTGATGAAATACAATATGGTTTTTGAATCGACGTCTGACCTGGCCATTGCTGATGTAACTTTTTTAAGACCGAGACCGATAGCAGATGCTTGTGTCCCTCTCTGTCTAGTTTGTTCCATACCTTTTGTCGCGTCAGTGGTCGACACTAATTGGGTGACGCTATCAATACCGATGATCGCATAATTACCGGGCGTAATGACTCGAACGACTTGATTAGTCTTTTTATCGACTTCGTGTTCGCCAAGAACGAGAGCATGCATTATGTCAAATGCCTCTTCAGCTGTGGACACGGGAATAACAATTAATTTCTCAATGTCAACACCGACTTGGGCAGCCCATTTTGCCTGAAATTGAAATTGACGTTCAGCATCAATTAATACACATGGTTTTTCAGGACAATTTCTCTGAGATTCAGCGATTGCAAGATAAAGCATTAACGTTTTGCCTGCGCCTTCCCAGCCAAAAACTTCGATTACCGAACCGTATGGATAGCCCTTACAAGGTCCTATCGCATTATCGAGAAGTATTGAACCAGTAGATATCGCTTTCGGTAAATCTTTATATTTATTGCCAGCAGGTACAATCGATCGACCAAAACGTTTTTGTATTATAGCAGCAGCAGTCACAGTCATTAGTTTTCGTTCTTTTTTACGTCTTCCCGAACTTTCATCTAAAGACTCTTCTTCACTTTCGATTTCAATATTTTCATCATTAGACATATTAATCTCCTTTTCAAAAAAAAGTGAGTACTATAAATTAATACTCACTTTTGTTGAATTTAAAACGGTAATTTACGTTTTGGAGAATCGACCGGTTTTGCATCAGGTGTAGTTTCGGTCTGCTTACCAGCTTTCCCTTGTTTGCCCATCGTCTTTGGCACAGCTGCTTTTTCTTTTTCTTTTTTCAATTCTTGACATTCATTAGCTAATGAGCAATCTTGACAACCGATATCTTCAGGATCATAAGTACCACGACAATCCATATTATTTAAAGTCACAGTAGCATCGTCAGACTCAGCCGCCGGTTCATTTGCTTCTGTAAATGCTTTTGAATCTTTTTTCGATTCTGCTACTTCTTTTTTTGTCTTGTCGTCATCATCGTCATCATCTGGATCTGGTACGTCCTTGTCATCGTCGTCATCAGGCGTTGCTTTTGCCGGTGCCGGTGCCTTTGCAATTGACGCTGTAGCAGTCGCCGGAGTTGTATCGTCGTCATCATCGTCAGTATCAGTTGCACGTTCTTGAGTATCTTCTTCATTTACATGACCAACCGTCGACGTTTCTTCTTCATCATCACCTTTTATTAATTTTCTCAATTTTTTCAGACTGATACCATCAAGCGGTGGTTTAGAATTTTCAATGACATCCAGCATCTCTGTAGGTGACGAAAACACTCTTAATTTTGCAAGATCATAAGCGCGTTCTTTAACAGCCGTCATTTCTTCGTCTGTCAACGCTTTTCTTTCAGAATCAGGAAGCACTGTATATTCTCTTTTTAGTTTTTCACCATCTACAGTTATCGTTAAGTCATACCCTTTCGCGCTTGCAGTCGAAGGATTCCCCCATTTTGAACTATTACCGAGTTCGATAATCGGTTTCCAAATAGTCGGTCCTGCAACTAATCTTTTAATTTTAATTTTAGAATCGTCTGCGCGATAATCTTCTCGATGTATGACATTCATATCATACGTCTTTTTACCACGAAAAACACCAATTTGTTTTAACAGTTTCTGAATTTCTGGATCTTTATCAGTCATTCCTTCTTCTTCTTTAAGCCGATACACTTCGCTCCATAATGATCCTACGAACTCGCAAACCGGACATTTAAATTTAACATCGTGAATGATTGGCCGATTATTCTTACTAGTCTTCATTGGAATCCAGTGTACAGTATATTTTACGAACGGCAAACCACCCTTTGGATTCGGAAGGATGCGAATAGTGTTGTCACCCTGTTTCCACGTCATACCTGTAATATCAGATCGTCTAGTTCTCGGTGCATTTTCTTCATATTCTTTTGCCCACGGGTTATCATCGTGCATAACTGACTCCTTTGTTAATTGTGTTTGTTTTCATATTTTTCTAATCTTCAGTCGTATCATCCATAGGATATGGGCTGTCAGTAAATGCATTTTTATCATCATCGTCTTGTCTTCTAATATTTGATGATGGTTTTTCAGACTTCATCATTGATACAATGTTGACTAATCGTTCGCCCCGTTCACCGAATCCAAATGAAATAGACCTTATATTTGCAGCATCTTTCTTTTTCTCTAAAACTTGTTTATAACGCCTCATGTATTCTGGATCAGTCATCACAGATTCTTCAACCATTTTATCTGTTATCCTTTTGCCACCTAGCACATCAGCTAAATCTTCTCTATAATGTTTTGATCTTTCTTTAACCCATATATCAAATTCCATTTTTTCTTTATCAAAATCCATCGCTGCTTCGTTAGCAAGCACGTTCCATCTTGCATGTAATGCAGGATTCTCAGCCATCATATTACATGCTTTTGCAGGTGTTAAAACATCGATTGATGGAATATATAATTTGTCATTTATATCAATCTCTAATGTCTCTTGTCGAACTGACAATTGTACTTTAAATGAATCTACTTGTTTGCCTTTTTTTCCCATCATGATATATTATATACAGAAAAACACATCAAATTTAAGACGTTAAAGTAAATTATTCTTCTTCTGCAGCTATCTTGTCATATTTTGCTAATTTTTCTATTTGTTCTATCGTTTTCTCATATACGTTACCCACGCAACAAATGTCAAACAAATCAATAAATATTCTATCCATATATTCGCTTGTTTCGGCATCTCCTACTAAAATATTATCCATTTTAATAACGTCTTGAACTGGTACTTTCCTATATTTTCCTGACTCTTGATTAAGAATAAATGCGTATTTACATCTTTTATTATAACAAGGAATTCTGATTTTTACAATATTAAATTTTGAATCTGTCAACATCACATAAAAATAATTATTATCGTTTTTACTAGTTTTTTCGATTATACCAGTAATAATGCCCCATATCGTTTTTTTCATGTTAGCTTTAGGTTGCACTAATTTTGTCAACAATTTAGCATTTAGCTTAGTTACTTCTGCCTTTTGTTTATCTGATAATTTTGTTCGCCAATCTAAACTATACGCTTCAACAAATTGCTCGTGTTCATATCTACGGTCATTATAATCAATATCACGTTCCCATTTTGTATCTTGTCTAATGACTTTATAATACTTTTCTAACATCTCATTTTGAGCTCCAAAGTCATCAAATGCATGAGCACTTATTAGTGCGACAATAGCAGATTTACCAATTTTTTTAATCCTCTCTGTTTTATGCCAAAAATCTATAAATGAATCAAACGGTTGTGTCTGAGTGATTACATTAATAATTGCCGGCCCTACTCCTATGACATATCCCAATCCAAACATTATGCTATTATCTTCACCGTGTATTGTAAATCCTTCTTTTGATTTATTAATATTTGCCGGAACAATGTTGATGCCCTTACCCATTATCTCGGAAAAATAATCGACGAACTTCTCTTTAATTGAATTTGATAACAACACTACATAAAATTCTAACGGATAATACACTTTAAACCACATCATTTGATAACTGAGAACAGTGTACGCTACAGCGTGAGAATTATGACTTATAAATCCATTTGCTACAAAATTGTGTTCATCGCCATACATTTCAACATCATAAACATCTTCAATACCAACAAGTTCAATACTGACAATTTTTGCATAAGTTACTTCAAACCCTTTTTCATATCGTTTTGTTCGATCCATATCATAATAACCTATTCGTTTATAGTCATCATATTCTTGTAATGTAATTGCTATCAAATCACTAATGTTGAAATCTTTAACCATCTTCCAACCAAACTCACTTAAAAATCTATGAATGTCAGTAGCTTTAATACTGAACCCATTATCTGTTGTGATTCTAAATACTGGCTTTCTACCATTGTAAACTATATCTTTTATTTTTTCAATCTTAATTCTACCATCAATCATTGAATGTATTATTGGATAACCAGATCTTCTATACTTTTGTCCGACCTTTGTGTCTGATCTATAGGCTGAATATAGTTCTCTAATTGTAATATTTCTTTTTGTATGTTGATTGCCGTTACATCTTGTAAGAACAGTATCGCCAGTTAAACACTTATTGAACCCGTAGCGAGCAAATGATACACAACTTTGCCACCACGATTCAGCAATTTGCTCTTTAAGGCCTCGCTCAACACAGCCTCTGATGAATTTTTCATGAATTTCTTTTCTCTGTTTTGCTTCTTTATCTTTCGCATCTTTATCTCTGATAGATTTCATCAAATTTTTTCTAACTGTATCAGTTAAATCTAATGGAAATCCTGCGACGATGTTGCATAGTCTCATTACGTCTTCTTGATATGTTAATATGCCAAAACTGTCTTTTAAACATTTTTCAATTAATGGCGATCCAAAATCAAACTTTTTCCCATTTTTTCTCTGAGCATATTCATGATGCATGCCCATGTCTAAAGGTCCCGGTCGACCTAACGCAGTAGTAGAAGTAATATCATTAAATGTAGTCGGCTTAATCTCTCTGAGTAATGATTTCATTAAATTACTATTATGAACTACGAACCCATTTGCGACGTAATTGCGATGTTGCTTGTTTGAAAATCCAATATCATAAACCTCTTTCAGGCCCACAAAATCAATTTGCTTTATTTTAACGAATTTATATCGAATTTTAACTTGTCTAAATTTTTTCAATACTTGCGTTTTACAGATTCTCTTGCCGTTTTTAATACATTCTTCACAACCAGTTTTAATGCCTAACACATCCATCACTGTTTGTGAGACAGGACAATAATATTGAGTCCTACATCTTTCAGTGTCGATAAGTATCTTATCACCGATTTTCAAATCTTGCAGCTTTTTCCAACTTTTCGGAGTATAATATTCGTGCAAAATAGAAGTTTCAATGCATCTATTATCATAATCGACAACCACTCGATATACTTCTCTTTCTTGTTTCTTCATCGCGTAAACAATTTGTCTAATTTTTCTTTTTTTCTTAATGTCTACACATCCAATTTTATGTACCGGTCCTCTCAAAAAGTCTTTGTATAACTCTTTTATTCTATAATTACCGATCCATGAATCGCCGGCAATACATTCAAATTGAAAAATGCCATTAGTATCTGTATTTCTGAATCTTTCATAAATAATGTCATTACCGTCTAACGGTAATTTGCTTGAAAATTCTTCATAAAGTAATGACGTTATTTGACCTCTATCAATTGACTGAAGATCAAAGTCTGCATTTTTATTATACGACTTACGATTCCTAATAAGTTCAAGAATTTCTTTAATAATCGTCAATGTCTTAAGTCCCAAAATATCGAATTTTATGAAGCCCGAAGATTGTAAATCTTTTCGAGTAATGCCGTCAACCCAACTAGTTATAAGTTCGTCTTTGTGCCTCATTAATGGAATCGTCTCATCAATTTTGGTAGGAGTCGCAACCACGCCGGCAGGATGTTTGGTAAGATGTCGCAATTGACCTTTAAGTTTGAATAATATTTCTCGTACTTCAGGATGTCGTTCGAGATATTTTCTCAATTCATATAAATCGTTCCTGAAACCGTCTTCGCCTGGTTCGATAGCAATTGCTACATCAAATTCTTCTTCTGTCATTGCATCAACATCTTCGCCAAGATTTTTTACAACTTCATTCGTGTCATTTAAATCTACATCAAAAATCCTAGCAATATCTCTCATAACCATTTTCATTTTCATTTGACCATACGATCCAATCGGCGCGACGTGATCACTTCCATATTTATTAATGAAATACTTTACGACTTCTTCCCTTTCATTCATGCTAAAATCTGAGTCAATATCGGGAAACGAAGACTGTTTTTTAACTTTAATAGGTATTTTATTTTTAATTGGATCGATATCAGACACGCCAATAAGATAATAGATTAACGAACCATGTCTGTCAATTTTTGTCTTGTTTTTAATCAAATTAATCACATAATCTTGCAAATCTTGCACGTCAATATTTGTAAGTTCTCTTTCAAGTTGTTGAATGTATTCATCGTTTTCTAATGATAAATTTTTTAACTTTCGCTCACAAAGATATTGTATATAATCTAATTTTGTTATGGCTTTATTCATAATCTTAATGTATAACACTCCAGTTTATTGTCAACAATTATTTTTAGTGAGCATAACCATCGAGAGTTAAAACCTTGTGAATTGTGGCTCATCGCATGTTCATAATTTAATTATTCAAAAATGATGATAACTTACTAAAATCTATATTATTATGCAACTATAAACTGTGACATCTTTTAAAAAACGAAATTTCATTCGTTTAACCTCACAAGTCTATTATTCGACCAATCTTCAAAGTCATCGCCTAAAAATAACTCAACTTTGTCATCTATTTCTTTAAATGTAGACACTGTTAAATCATATATAGCCATACTCCTAGACATACTCAAAAATCTTTCAAACAACAAATCATGCTTCAAAGGATCAATGTTCGTGATATCAAGTAAATAACAGACAAGGCTCCCGCACGAAGAATTATGAACAACAATATCTTGCACATTATAAGACTTATCATCTGATTTAACAGCTAAATCAAACACTTTACCTTTATAAGGAATTATTTTTTTAGATGTTAATTTGATTGTTTTTGAAATTGGAACAATTTCTCGTTGAAATTCACTTAAATTTTTAAATCCTAAATCAAATAATACTACTTCATCAGTGTCAGTTAAATTTATTGCTTTTACCCAACCTCTATTTTTAGTTAAAAACTTATGATCACATGTGCATTTAATGATCTTGTCATCAAATTTTAATTCTACAATATTTTCCTCGATTTCATAAATGAATTTATTACAAACTTCAACATCGTGCAAAAAAAGATTTTTTACATTATCTCCAACTTGCACATCTTGAATTGACTTTACTGTATTATCTGCCATTCTAATTAAAGAGTCTGGAACGAAACACCCTCTTGCTCCGCCTACCAGCACATTATGGGACTTAGCATACTTAATATAATCTGCAACAATGAGGAAATAATCTGCCATCTGCGTCCGTCTAATTACGCTCAATTCATATTTAACTCGTTTAGCATATTCACTACTTTCATCATACCAGTGCTCTTCAGCTTTACGTGACCAACCTTCTCTAGTTAGTGAAACTAAAAAATCGTAACTACTTAAATTACCAGTATCTATTTTTGGTAACTTCTCCGTAGTATCCCAATCCCATGTCTCGACTTTATTTGCTACTTTAATTGTATTATCTAACGCTTGTCTAAAATCATCAATCTCAATATATTCATGATGACCTTGATCTATATAAGCATCAATCATCTGATGTCGATCTTTAAACCAAAAATCTTTAGTAGAAAACTCCCACACTTTTTTAAATTTTTTCTTACCAACAACAATATCCATTATTTCATCAAAAACGATACTAGTTTCTTTATTCGATGACTTGAATTCTTTAAACCGATCGAGCTCAATAAAATCGTTATATACTGCCCTAACGTGTTCAGGCGAATTATTTTCTCCTATAGCATCTAATATCTCTCTCATGGCATTCAATCTCTTCTTATCTTTCATCGTAACCTGCTCGCCTTCATCTTTAGAGCCGAGCATTAAAGATATCTCTTGAGCTTTTGCGCCGTCTTTGTCAATGTAGTGGACGTCGTTCGTCACGATAAACTTTATATCTAATTCTTTTGCAATTTCTAATAACAATTTATTTACTAATCGTTGCTTGTCGATATCAATCATCATTATTTCAATATAAAAATCATCGCCGAAAATGTCTTTATACTTTTTAGCTACATTTAATCCCATTGTCCTTGCTGCCTTTTCGTCTTCAAACTGTAACATCTCGTTATTAATTATACCTGCGAGACACGCAGTGGTAACGATTATACCGCTTTTATTTTCGACTATAAAATCTAATGCAGTACGCGGTTTATAATAAAATCCATTTCTGGCAGCATCGCTTACGATTTTTGTAATGTTTTTTCGACCAATTTCATTTTTGGCGATCAATATAATATGCTGGTTCTTCTTAAGTATATCCCTATTTTTAGAATACTCTTTTTCTTCGATCTGCCGATGTTTAATTATCTCATTAATTTTTTCTTTAACTTCTGAAAAATCTAATGTATTAATATCTTCAAATTCAGCACTTGGCATATCAAGTATTTGTCTAATGATATCAGCATACGATTCAAACACTTGTCTGCTCGCGCTTTTACGTTTGATAAATTGTTTTAAAATCTTGATTTTTTTATTCAATTCATCAATCGTCCTGTCATATTCTTCTACTTCTGACCGTCTATTTTGCATGTACATTTCGACACCGACAATCGGCTTCAAATTGACCGACCTACAGTACATAAAAAATGACGGATGTGCGCCAATACTACCATGATCTGTTATTGCTAATGCAGACATTCCGATCTCAAGCGCTTTTTTAGCGTATTGGTTGGGTTTACCAATACCATCTTTAAGCGAAAAATCACTATGTAAGTGAAGATGGACGAAATCTTTTTTATCGCCTGTTTTATATAATAACTGTCTAATTTCTTCTTTGTCCATGTTATCCTTTTCGCAAACAGAATGCTGAACGTAATGCGCTTGAGTATGATAATAATTTATATAGTATACGTTTTTATCTACTATAATTTTTTAAATATTGCTTAAATAAAAGAATACGCTTAGTTATTTTATCTGACGTACTCCCACGACTAAAGTCGTGGGGTTCTTGTGTCCATTGCGCTCATCATGCGGCTACGCCGCTCGATAAGGCTACTCCACATTGCGGGGCATCAGTGCTCCCTTTACATACATCTCTGTCTGTATGCAATGGATCAATTAGAGGCCATGCTGCAATGTTAAAGGCAGCATTAGCATCCGCATGATCTACGTGCCCACATGACGGACACGTGAAGCTCTTATCTTGCCGTATGCCTATAGTCCCGCATCTACTACACGTTTTTGAAGTGTAGCGGGGATCAACTAAGCCTACATCTACTCCAAACTTTTTGGCCTTGTACTGAATCATCGTCAGTAGTTGGAAATAAGACCAAGAGGATAAGGAGTACTTAAAAGATCGAGCTTGTTTTTTGTTGTTTCGAATTCCCTTGAGATTCTCCAACTTAATCGAGCAGCCATTCTCCTTTGCAGTTAAGATTATCTTCTTTGAAATCTTGTGATTCAAATCTCGGACGATATTTGACTCTCTTCGCTTGATCTGATTGAGCTTCCTATACTTCTTCTTGCTCTGTAGTTTCCTTCTGATGCTTTTGTACTTGGTGTGAATGTGGAGAGCTTTCTTTCCAAGCTTAATAACATCACCAGTAGAAGGAATTCCAATAACAGCACAGTGGCCTTTGGTATTCAGATCAACACCAAGGTGCTTCTCAGACTTAATCAGATCCGGCTCTTTGACCTCTCCGGTAATATAGGCGTATGTCTTGTCGAGTTCTATCTGGTTGATTTTCTGAAACTCATACCTGAAGTGCTCAGTGGGGAGTTTGAGCTTCAGACAGGGGATAGAGAGTTGTTCAGATTCAGCCTTGACAGACTGGTTAGGCACCGTGAGCTTGACACGACTGACTCTCTTGAGCTTTTTATTCGCGCTGTACTTTTTGAGCACCTGATTTGACAGCGCTGATTTCAGACCGAAGTGTTTAACGTCCTTCGAGCTACGTGATCCAGTCTTCAAAGCAAACACAGCTATCCGGCGAGCCTTTTCAAGCTCGACAGATAGGTCTACTCCATGTTTGATTTTGATTGTGAGGATCATTTGTTCTTTTGGTCGTCGATGTACTTTTTGATTGTCTCTTCTGAAATGTGACCTATCGATTCACAGTAGTAGGATCGGGTCCACAGTGACGGGAGTCTTGATTTCAATTTTGGGAACTCTATCCTCATCACTCTCGAACTGTATCCCTTGAGGTGCTTTACGATCAGATGAGGAGAATTGACTGGAGAGCATTTAACGAAAAGATGAACATGATCGGGCATGACTTCCATTTTCTCAATAGAAATAGAAAGCTCCTTTGCCTTTTCATGGAACAGCTCTTTGAGTCTTTTCTCTACATCTCCAACCAAGACTTTGCGTCGGTACTTGGGGCACCAGATTAAGTGGTATCCCAAATTATAGGTCGCCTTGTTTGACTTGTCCCATCTTGGCATATTAGATACCTCCCGTTTATCTAATATACTATATTTTCATAGAAGAGTTCGACTTATCTATTGCTCGCTTTCATCCCACGACTGAAGTCGTGGGCTTTCCCGCTCGCAAGATCGTAAATTCTACAAATGACATTGTCGCTAATTGTTTTTTTGAATATTTTTTAAAAAGTGCTGTAAGTGCTGTTAAAAATGAATCATTCATGTTCACCTGCTCGTTTTGCAAGTTTTCTATCAATACTCCTCTTCATAAAAACATAAAATGGATGATCTTTACCAATACGGTCATTACAATCTTCTGCTTTATCAATATTATTTTCTTTAAGATATTTATAACACGCAAACACTAACAACCATTTATGCCAATATTCTGGCAAATCGTCCATAAACACAGTCCGAGTCCTTAACTGTTCTTCAAATTCGCCGAGCATTTTCACATATTGTAGAGAATGTGTCGGCATCGGCGGCATTTCTAATATTTCGCTGACTGTTCTGCTACTATTAGCTAATATTCTTTGCGCCCATTCAAAATCTTTTTTGTAAATGTGTAACGAACCATCGACGTGATAATACCAACCCAGTTCAACTTCAAGCTCTGAAGCCATCACTTCTTGAATTGTCGAAAAATTATATACGTCAGTGCTAAGCCCCAAAAGTACATCGTTCGATCGCATGCTAGCTATCATGTTCAATTTATTACGTCTAAGTAAAAATTGAAAGCTTATCGTGCATGGTACATCTTTTGTAATAACATAATCTGATCCTGCTAAAAATATGTTGCAAATAGCTTGTCGACTATCAGAATCAGATTTTAATTTATCAATGACTAATCGAAATTGGTCAAGAGGTATTAGATTTTTATCAGGTAATCTTCGAAGTCTTGGTCCGTAAGCACCATGAAAAGTGTGACTATTATCTGAAAATTGACTAATTTTTGAATTATAAAATGAAATCATGTCGACATCTTCGCGACCGTTCATAATCCATAAACATTCTGCGAGCATAAAAGCCAAATTGATTTTTCTTTCAGGATTAAATATCAACCGTTTTCTAGAATTTTCAAATCCAAGCATATATGATATTAATTCTTTTGTTTCCAAACCTCTTGGATATGACGTCTGACCTAGTCTCATTAATGCATCAATTGCCTGAATATATGCGTGCTCAAATGAAGTTGCCATTGTACAATTAAATTCATTCATTCAAAAACCTGCTACTTTCTAAGTGCTTATTGGAAGCATTCAAGATTCCTGCTTCATAATTTAAGAAAATTCTTTACAATTTTGGTCTTCTACTTTACGAAAAAAAAGCTGATGCAAAAATGCACCAGCCTTTGTGAATCGATGTTAATCTTTAAGGATCAATTTACTTTTTGTCGTCGCCGGCTGTCTCTTCTTCTTCAACATACTTTTCAAGCTCAATAGCACCGTTGACAAGCAGCTTCAGACTCTTTAGCGGGCGGAATTTCACAACATCTTTTTCAGGAATCTTGGTCATTTTACCGAATGATTTGCGCTCTGTAGCTTTCTTATGAATCTTGACAAACTTGCCAAAACCTGGGATCTTTACGTAACCTTTCTCTATCAAACCTTTCTTAATAGCATAAACCACAGCCTGAATAGCTACTTTCGACTCACGACGTGAAAGACTGGTTACATCTTGAACAACCGTAATGAGATCAGGCATACGGAATTGTTCAGCCTTTGACCGACGTTGTTTCTTGACTTTCCCTTCTTTAGCCATGAAAACCTCCTGCTGTTAAGTTAAAAGTTATACTACAACCAACTTTTATACTACGGTTTTATTCTATACTGCTTGCGCTATAAATTTTACATATTTTATTGCATCGTAGTAGTAAGTGTTAACAGCTTCAAAGATGTCATGCAGATAATATTCTCGCAAAAAAATATTTGAATGCACTTAACTACGCATTATCTTTCAAATATTTATCAGCAAGTTCTTTATAAAAAATATCCGCACGTTCGTAGCCACATCCTTTAACAATTTGTCCATTTTCAAGAGCTACATAACATTCTATGGCTTCTTTTTCAAAGGGCCCTATAGATAGTGATGTTATTGTTCTTCTATTGCATCCTTTACAAATTATTTCTGACATTTTTCTTCTTTATTAGATCAAACATTGTATCATGAAAACGTAGTTATGAATTCATTGAATTTTTGCAAGATCGTAGAAAACTTATACGTCTTAAATAAATCTCTTAAATGAGAGAAGTCTGGCTTACTTTGTTCTACATTAACGTCTAAATCTTTTATATCCGTCTTAATTGTCACTAATTGTTTTGATAATTTAAGCTTATCTTTAGATGCGTTTATCTTTTGTTGCAAGTTATCACTTATTTCTTTTTTTAACCCTTTCCGATTAAACTTGTAATGAATATCAGAACTAATTATATTCTCTATCGTACCATTACATTGAATCAATTCTGACGCAGTCTTTTTACCTATACCCTCGATTCCGGCGATATTATCCGAACCATCTCCTTGTAAAGTTAACCAATCGATAAATTGATTGGGCGAAATACCATACTCTTCTTTAATCACATCAGGGGTCATCAATTTATCTTCACTTTGACCAGAACCGGGATGTAATACTGAAACATTGTTACTGACTAATTGGTTGAAATCCTTATCGCCCGAAATGATGAGGACTTTATAACCTTTCAATCTAGCTTGCTTTGTCAATACGCCGATAATGTCATCAGCTTCTGTATTAGGCATCTGACACTGCATTATTCCTAATGTTTTCAGTACGTCCCTAGTCAGACCGACTTGGAACAAGAATTCTGGTGTTTTTTTAGCCCTAGTAGCTTTATAGTCTGCACTAAGTTCGTGCCTGAAATTTTTACCGCCACCGTCCCAGACGACTATTAATACATCATTAAGTTGCCTATGTGTATCTACTATTTTTTTGAGCGACCATAAGAAACCGTACGTAGCGCCAGTGAACACTTCATTGCCATCAATTGTAGCTTTTAAATTTTGAAATGACGGTACATGAAATGTCCTGCTCAATAAATGATTTGCATCTATCAGAATGACTTTTTTGAAACTTTGCTTGAGCTGAAGCTTCGCAGATTCTTGACAACGCAGCATAGCACAATCTTTCTTACTTATTTACTTCATTTTTTTCTTTTTCATGCGCCGTCTTTGCTTTGAGAATTTTATCAGCATTTTCCCAATGAATCCCGTAAGTTTGTAGAAGATATGAAAAATCTTTTATATCGTGATCATCACATTTGCGATATCTTTTAGACATGTTATCCTTTTCGTTAATAATGTTAAAAAATGTATTCACCTTTTAACATCTAACCAAAAAATTTGAAAGAGTCTGCTTGCAGCTTAAATCCGCAAACCTTATCTTCACTGGGTTAAACAGAACCACACTATCGATTAGATCCCTGATAAAGGAACCATCACCGATTACTTTTCTAAGTGTATTTAAAGACCCACCAATATCAGCATTGATAAGCTTTCCAACAGAGCTCTGAAAAAGCCCTCTCTTAATCCTCTTGCCCAAGTAAACTTTGTGCTTTTTTACGGGCTCTAATGCTAGTCCATCGCACTTAGATGTGTATGACTCCTCTTTACAAATCAACACAATGCCTACTAAATTACATTTGTATTTTAACATCTTCAAAAATAGTTTATGAGGTATGTTGGTAAACTTCTGATTCGAAACTTTACCAATATCGATGGAGTCTTTCCATCGCTTATTATACCCACAAACTATAGTACCAATGTTTTTCACTATGCAATAATTTACAAGAAGCCTCGTCATTTTATGAAACTGATCCCTGATAAAAAACTCTCTGTAATTACTTAGTTCGTTTGATTTTCTACGGCATGCTCCGCCTCCTTTTTTGTCTCTGAAAGATCTATTCTTTGCAAGAGTTTTGTTAAAAAACTGATTTATAGACTTAATAGGTTTGCCGTCTAAAAGAAAAGATTTATCTTTAGAAATACAAGCCGCTAAATTGTTGACTCCCAAATCTATTGATAAATAATTGTTCTGATCTAGTTCTAAATTGGCACAATCTACGCTATAGACTATCTCTATCTCATATCTATTTTTTCTCGGCAAAATTCTTATCTGATTAAATTTACTAAAATCTTTATCTACCTCGGGTATTCCTATGGATATGTTTTCTTCTAATACTATTTTATTATCCTTTATTTGGGAGCATTGATTAGTATAAACTAGTAAATTTATGCTCCCACGTTTTAGAAATCTAGGAGGTCTCGGTTGACCGGTAAATTTATTGGGATCCTTTTTAAACGGTTTGAGTGCTCTGAAATAAGAGTTCCAGTTTTTATCCAGCATCCTTAATGTTTGCTGAGCCGCCTGTGCTTTTAGTTTCCTATAATTTATCTCGTGCTCTAGATTCTCTGTGACTTTCATTATTTGGTCTAGCTCGTTATATCGTATCCATTTACCAGATTTATTTAGCTCCTGTTTTATGGTATAATTCGCTTGATTATAGATATCATTAGACACTCTACACAAAGTATCCAGCTCAATGTTTTTCTTTCTATAGTTAAATTTGTGTACGAGTTTCATTTTCTTCTTCTGTTTTGTTTTTCATATTCATGTGATTACATTAAAAACTACCACAAACAGAGTATTTAAATACGACATACCTGAGTGGGATATTAGTTTATATTGTACACATTTTTAGCTACTATATACAGTTTAAAACTATAAATTTATGAGAATCATCAATGAAGCTTAAACAATAGCGGCATTGAGGCGCTGTTTGAGCCTCAACGACACGCATCGCTGCATCACGAACCGGCCTGAGTTACGCAAACGATGTAAGTTTCATTTTTCTTCCAAGTTTGCGCTATGCGGAAGTTGACGCTTCGGCAATTTGGGGCTTCTGCCCCGTACCGCATGGCGCTGTTGTAGGCTGTGTGTGCGCTTCCGCCAGTGCTCTAGTGCAATCCCACCATGCGCTCTTGACTTTGAGGCGAACACCACCTACTGTTGTATCATCAACAAATCCATCTACACCGCGCCAAACCTTGAAATGACATTTAAGCCACTCCGCCTCAAAGTCTGTTTCAGCAACAATCTCCATATCGTGTCCAGACGTATCACACAACGGCAAAACTTTCATTGCACCCTCCAATTCTAAAAAGTACACATTGTTTCCACATTGACAATAATTCCAAATTGTTTACCTCTATCCAGATCATAAAATATCCTTTTAACCTCTTATTCGGAATTTTTTTCCTGGCTCATCGATATAAATTACCAATTTTTCAGAATCTGACCGCGTTATCATTATGTCATAAGTTTCAGCCAGTTTTAAAATGTTACCAAAAATACGGACCTCTTTCATCTCACTAACATTTTTATGAACCCAATGAGCTTTGACAGGGATATCCAAAAAGACTCCAGTTTCTGGAAATTTATAACTAGTTTTAGATAATGGCACACTTTTGTTAGTTGGTGTGGAAGGAGCGATTTCCTCCAGTTTGGTGGCGATTCGCTCCATAGCTACCACAAATCTCTCTAATAGTTTAAACTCTCCCAAACCTACGTTAATGTCTGTTGACATGATCGCCACCTTTCAAAATGTGTGCTGGTTTGCCCTTCAAACACCCCCACGTACCACTTGACGTATCCTTACACCATGAAGGGCAAACTGGCACACTTGGTGGATGTAAATTTGCGCCTTCCACAGTGTCCGGCGCGCACCCCGGTACAGGCAACTGACGCCACGCGCTTTCATTATCTTGCAATTCCCACATAGTACCGTCGTCGCACAGACACCACGATATGTAGTGACACTGACTCCAATAATCATTCGGCACCTGCTGAACATCGAACTTTACAATCTTGCGCGCCATATAAATCTCCTTGTCTATTTGTTGTGCGCTGTTAGAACCAGTTACCTTGACTATCCAGTAAAACATGTTTGCCGCACCGAGGACAGCAACCAAGCATCGAGCAGCCATCAAAGCCTATGGAGTCTGGCTGACGATGCCAACCCATTGATGTACAGAACCATTTACTTGACGAAAACGAACTTACGACACCCAATAAAAGCATCGTAACTATGAGGGCAGCGGCAGACAGAATCAGCACGAGTGCTACTAACTGCAAAGCAAACATGTTTTACCTCTCGATATAAAGACTGGTTCTAATGGCGCACAACGATTTGCTAAACAGCCGATAGTTCGCGCAATTTGAACAAAAACGCGCTAATGTTACTTAACGAAGCGTTACTTTCGTAAAACTCACAATTGTCGTTTAGCAATGCGCGAATTTCGGCTTTTAGCTGGTTTACATTTTTTGCACATGGCGGAACTACGTCGCGCACATGTCGTATGCAGTGTATATACAGCTCGCACTCTACGCATTGATTCGTACCGCATATAGCCATGTGCCTATAACCTCCGAGAAAATGTAAATGGCATACAACGTTTGCTAAACGGCTGATAGTCGCCACAGTCTTTGCGTGACATCGGTAATGACCTTACTTTGTTCCTCAGTCGCCCCGAATAAAGGCTCAAGCAACGCCGCACACATGGCGATTTCGGCCTTTAGCTGTTGTACGTCTGTGGGCTGAGTACCGCTGCTTTCCAGTGGTTGCGCCGCTCCGCAACGCACACACCTTGTTACATATTCAAGAGGCTCACGACCGCAACTATTGCATTTTGACATAAGCAACCACCTCCAATAAATTTAAGAAGCCCATTGCGTACAACGCCCGCGATTATGCGCAGTGCGGCGCTTTGGCCGCATAATGCCGCCTATCTATATTCGTTTTGGCCGTGGAGTTTCGGCCAACGTTTTACGCACTCGCTTGCTGTTGCAGCTCTTCCTCGAAGGCAACCAATATCTGATCTACCATGCCAAGATTGACGGGCAACCGAGACAACGCGCCGCGAAGAGCTGCAATTGCAAGCTGCGTATGTTGGTTGTCTGTGGGCTGAGTACAGCGGTTTTCAGCGGCGCATACCTCGCACTCGTGAATAACCCTGAACTTCACAACACCATGTTTACTACATTTGAAAAATGGAATTGCCATTTGCGCCGCCTATAATAAATTTAAGAAGACCATTGCAACCAACGTCTCGCGAAACGTGCGCTGTGGCATCACAATTTTTTACCACAGCGAATACAAATAGACTCTTGAAAATTGTGTTGACATTGCGCACTTTCGCTGTTGTGCGATGTAACCGGCGACTCCCATTGTTCTGCGCGTACGAAAGTGGATTGACCAAAAGCTGCTTAAGGCAAAAAACTTCCGGCCTACCACTATAGTGCTCGACATGCTCCAGAGCCTGCCCGAGATCGCTGATAGCGGTACGCAGATCGTGTTTGTGAATCATTCGCGCCTCCAATATGGTTCGCCGGTTATTTCGCACAACGTTTGATGCATGGCGAAGTTTGGTACTCCAAATTTGGGGGTACTCCCCGCCATGCATTTGTTGTACGAAGTTTAACCGCGTTCCTTAATGTTCCTCCGGGGCGCTCTTGCTTTTTTGGCGATGACATCAATAGGTGTTTTGGCAATTTCCAATGTAACTTTAGATATACCAGACGATAGGGATAACTCCCATTTTATTTTCTGTACTAATTTGACCCTGTTACCTTTAGAATCCACCACCTGTGTGCCAGCAACAGTACCGTCGCTGATAATTCTCAACTCTGTGTCTTTCATGTTTTTCTCCTGTTTTGCGCCCCGGCTATAAATCCAAGACGCGGTTAAATTTTGTACAACGTCCGCCGCACGCCCGATGCAGCGGACTATAATAAAATTAGTCCTTAGTCAACTTCCACTGTTTTGGGCTGTGGCTGTTGGCTGCTATTTTTCGCGCTACCATAGTGTCCTTGTGGCGGCTCTTAGGCACAGGACGTGCCTCTTTTGCTTTTGGTTTGCGCACGTATGATCGGATTTTTTTCAGCAATGGCTCTCCAGTACCATTCCATGCAAATGTATTGTTTATATCGTACATAGAGAGAAGGCCCTTATCGAAATACAACCACACACTTGCTATCCCATCCGTCAGATAGAATGATCCAGATATATCCTTTCTATCTGATCCAATAGTTAGTTTTTCTCCATTTTTAAGTAGGATGCTATCTCCCACTTTATTAGGAAATATCTTACGTGAAATTTTCTGTGTTGTAAAGTACGACCGGCTCATCACATCCCTCCTCTCTCTTCGTTTGTGGCTTTTAGTCTTTAATTTTGAGAACTCTTTTAGACTCCTTGAGAAAAGGGAATTGCTTTTCAAACTCAACACTATTTTCTCCGTAACACCTAATTTCTGTAGCATCTCTATGAACCCACACGCGAGCACCCCACATCGTCCCCATAAGACCCTTTTTTAATTCTTTAGCTAAGCAGGAGACATCCAACATATCTTTTCCGTGTTTTCTCAGGGAACTGAAAATCTGAGCGTTCATAGTCACGTCGGTTACTCGTCGACATTTTGGCATACGGTTGTTGTAGGCTGTTGGCGAGCGCACTCCTTAGTGTCCGCCCGCCGATTCCACGCAAGAACCGTTTTCTCTACCGTTCCTTCATGCTCATGATAACCGCAAAACTTTGAACAGTGTATTAAACACGACCAGCCATCTTTCGGTGGAGCTATCGGCGCAGCAGGAGCCCCACATTTACGACACGGAAGCAATTCTTCGGCGGGCATATAATTTCCTTTCTTTGCGCTCGACAATTGACTACAACGTCCGATGCATGGCGAAGTTTGGTACTCCAAATTTGCGGGTACTCCCCGCCATGCATTTGTTGTAAGATGTGCGGTTGGCTTCCTTACTTTCCCGCCGCCGCTGCCTTTATTTGACGTAACCAATAGCCCAACTATCTCCTGATCTGCATTGCCATCCATAAACAGGATGATGGACGACAAGAGGAGCCTCACTGTAAGTGCAGTCTTTGTTAGAGCATAGAAACCAGAAAGTGCCGTGCTCCTCATGGTATCCGCTACAAAAATCTCCCCAGTCTTCATTGTCCTTGCTTACCGGTTCTAGTTTATGACCGCATCGGGGGCAGAACCATTGTCCAGGATCCTCGATTCTGTCATGCCACTCTTGTTCGCGTTTGGTTTGTTTTTCGAGTTCTTCTTCTACAGTTAATTTTGCAGTTTCTTTTCTAACTGTTATTTTTTCAGAGTCTGTGAGATCTGAAAAAGGTTTACCATATAATTTTTGAGAGCAGGATGATAATTTCATGTGATACCTTGTTTTGATTTTAGCGGCGGCTTATAATTTTCAGAGCCAACCGCATTTCTTACAACGTCCGCAAAATGTACGCCGTGTTACTGAACCCACACTCGACCACAGATACGACATCTACACTTCTCAGATATTACCAACGGCACTGAGGTGCATTTACATGGCGTACTTTTGCTGTTGGTTGATGTGGAAGGAATGCCTACCATAGTGTTTCTGCGAACATGCCGTTCGCCACACCACCAACCTATTGAAAACGAGATAAACAACCCGATTATTAGACATCCTATGATAAAGTACAGCATGTTCGCCTCCAAACATAAAAAGCATGACTGGAATTTCAACCAACGTTCGCTAAACGGCTGATAGTTGCCGCAGTTCGTCAATACATTTAGCGACTGTAATCATATCACCTTTACTTAATGCCACAATAGCTGGAAGCATAGTAGCGGCAATTTCAGCCTTTAGCTGTTGTAGGCTGTGACGTGCCGACTCCTCTTTTGCTCTCTGTGTGGCCATATACTCGGCATGAAATTCGGACATAGGTCGTTCAACTTTACCACGATGCATCCATGAAAACATACTTGCTCCTTATGGCCGCACCTACAATAAAGACTCGGCACGGCATTGACTACAACGTTTGCCGCACGCTTGATGCGGCCTACAAAAACATAATCATTAGTGTAAAGCCGTTTCAAGCTGCGGCTGTTGTACGTCTGGTTTGGCGGTTTCAATATTCTTCTGCCGCCGATTAGTCTATATCAAAATCATCTGGTGACTTGCACGAAGGACATTTGGCCTTATTGTTTTTATAATCCCGTTTAAACTGATCGTCAAACCACCACCGTTGACTAAATACACGCCGCGCATGACGACCCATTGACCAAAGCATAATATGCCAAGAAAAATATTACTACTTTTAAAACCATTTTCACGCGCCCAAACACAGTCCATTCCTATCATGCGCGGCTTCCAGTATTCGGCAAAATCTTCGAGAATAAGAGAAACGGGATTATAGCCAAATGGCATATGCCGCCACCTCCAAAACTGTTTGAGGCCAGACCACCGCCAATACCAAAAATCATCCTGTGACCAGCCGCACTTGTGACAATGAAGGTATGCCATATTTCTCCTCGGCGGCCTATCAAATTCAGAACCGCCAAACTTGCGTACAACGTCCAACAAATGGTGAAGTCGTGTACTCACGATTTAGTCTTCGGCACCATTTGTTTGTTGTAAGATGTGCTCACCATTTCCTTATTGTTCTGTGGGCGCACTCCTACCTAAATAACGCCAATAATCAGGATTATCCATAGGGCCAAATTGATACCAGTATGACCATTTGTTTTCTACACACGAATAATGAGCAGGTCTATGAATATAACTTGTCCAAGCTTCTTTTTTACCAATACGCTTATTACATACACAACATATTTTAGGTTTTTCAAAAAGCATTAAAAATAATCCCAAAGGACTAATGATGATACAAAAAATGTAGGCTAACACCAAATAGGTGTAGGCTAACACAACATAGATAAAAGACAACCTGTATTTTAAAACATCGTAAACGTTCTGCATTAGGTCTCCTTTTTGCGCCCACCCATAAATTCAAAAATGGTGAGCATTTCTTACAACGGTTCAGCAACGTGCGCCGTGCTCATGTAGCTTACGGCCACAGGTTTTACAATAGTTGACAAGCGGCGGAATAGCGCCAAAATCTACACACTGTGGGCATGGCGCACTTGCTTTGTTGGTGGATGTAAACCGCGCCTCCGCTGCTTTCGTGGCCGCTTTCCATACCTGGCGAACCGTCGGCGGCGTATCGTGTCGCGCAAACCATCGGATCATAAATCGAAGCACTTCATCGGCGGCCACCTATAACCTCCAAGCGCGGTTTATTTACACCACCGTCCGCGCTACTGGTGCCGTTGTGCGAACTCATTTGTAGGACAAGATTCTCGCACGTGTTCACCAGCCATTATACAAGAAAAAGTATATTTACATTTTAAGCACAATGACACCATAGCGCTGTTGGTGGATGCGGAGGGAGCGGATTCCTCTTTTTCAGAGGCGCAAATCTTACACGGCACCATGACAAACTCTGTTATGGTGTCGCCGTTTGATCGCCCTCCAATCTTCGGATACATTTCGCTTCCACATACCGAACACGTATGATAAATCGTTCCTGACATTTTTGCGCCTCCTATAATTCGTGTTTTAGAGCGACCGAAATTTACACCAACGTTCACCGCACCGCACGAAGGTTGCCCGTTTAACATGGACAATCTCCGGCATTCGTACACTGTATCTTGACAACAGAGAAATGACAATCTCGGTTGAATGTAGGGCAACTTTTGTGCTGCGAATGTTGGGTGCTGTTCGCGCCCGCTCCGCTATCTGCTGCGGTTTCGCGGTGCTGCAAATAGGCTACCAACTCCCGAACAAGACTTCGTCCCTTTGACTCGATGAAGTCGTGGACAAGATTATCGTGCTTGCGCAGATTACACAGCGGGCAAGTACGATTCTCGTAAACGATACTACACTTTCGACATATCTTCATAGCGAAACCGCCTATCATATGGTCGGGCGCGAATTGCACCCAACGTCTGCGCTACTGGTGCAGTAAACGCCTAAAAATATTAGCATACTTATCCGTAAATTCACACACCGCCAATGCACATTTTTCATCGGGAGTAGTAATCAGCTTGCTATCATATTCCTTAATGTAAGCGTTTATTGCATCCATAGCGCTGTTGGTGGATGTAAACTTTTCCACCTCAGCTTTCAGTTTGCCGTACTTCGCCACAACATCGGCATGTACGGACTCGGGTAACTCCAACGCAAGGCACCTAATCACCTTGTCAAATTCGGCAAACATATAACCTCCAAAGAAAAGTTTATTTCCACCAACGCCCAGCAACGGGTGCTGGAAACGCCTATAATAAAATTCAATCCTTAATGTCCTGCGTTTCTGGCATCCCTTGCTGTGTTGTAAGATGTGCTGGCCGTATCCCTAATGTCTTGGCGGCGGCTCTCTTATGCTACCGTGTTACTGTACCCTATATCCTTTTTGAACTTGATGCAGTTTGTTTCAAAGTTATGCTTCGTCAGCAATTCAGCACACACCGCTTGACCTTGCTCCCTTGCCTTATAAAATAGAAATTTCAGCGTAGGGGGTATCTCTACTGAGATACCGTTTTGATTGCTATCAAACCCCGTAACAGCGATGTGACAGTCATCATACAGCACGTTGATAATAGACACATCCAATCCAGAAAAATCACAGTCTTCAGGCAACTCTGAAAATGGCACAGTAACATAGGTACAGAAAATGCGCTTACCATCTTTGATAAACTGGTGGTCGTACTTCTCGATAATGCGTTTCATGTTTTCTCCTTGTTTTGGTTTTGCCGCCGCCCTATAATTTCAGAACGGCCAGCATTTCTTACAACGGTTCGGCAAATGTGTGCCGTGCCGCTACGGTTTACGGTACAGATTGTAGTTGCTACAATTTTCACACTCAGATTCTAAATAGCCGAGACACGGAAGCATGGCACACTTTGCCTGTTGTGCGAATGCGGAAGGAGATACCACCTTAGATTTCCTGTTGCGAATGGCATTGATGAATATAAGTGTGCCCCAGCAACCAAACCCCGATAAGACGATAAGCAGCCAAATTGGAACAAACATAATTCGCAACCTTTCAATAAAATAAATCGACTGGAATTTCAACCAACGCGTTCAGCAACGGGTGCTGGAAACGCCTATAATAAAATTCAATCCTTAATGTCCTGCGTTTCTGGCATCCCTTGCTGTGTTGTAAGATGTTCGCCCCGCCTCCTTAGTGTCCTGCGAGCGCGTCTTTTTCAAATTTGAACGCGATATTTGAGACCTCTCCATCTTCAATGGGCATCCCGTACAGCATAGGTAACTCACCCATAATAGTAGGTAGCTGAACAAGGTCCTGGCAAAAAGTAAGTAACATAGCTTTGTACTCAGGAGACACAATAAATCCACACAGTTTATTACCGTCAGTTTTGATTTTCTTTTTGTGCTCCACCATTTTGTGCCCTAAATCATCTCGAAATTGTTGTGCAACGGTCTTAAACTCGGGCAAGACACGAAGGTCCCTTACAATATTCGGGGACTGAAATATCGATACCGGTCCTGCTTGCATTTGTTTCTCCTTTTTTGTTTTTGGTTTTCGCGCTCGCCTAAATATTCTCAAAGCGGGGCGAATTTCTTACAACGTCCCGGGCCACTCGCACGATGCGGCGGCCTATAATCCCCTACCCCTTGTCAGCCGCCGTTTCGTGCTGGCCCTGTTGTATGCTGCCGGGCACGCGCTCCACCTGCTCGGAGGGACGACTCTTCATCGAATCTATGTGACAAAGAAAGCGGAGCGCCATCGCGCCAACCTGCACAGCCTCGTTGTGCAACTCAGCCCAGCCGCCGCCTTCATACGTAAACTGCAATGCTGCCTGTTGTAGCTCACCAGCTTCCTCAACCACTATTGCGGCGGCGTGTACCGGGTCTGTAGGAAACGAGGGGAACTTGCGCTCCGCTTCCTCCAACTCACCGCGAATGCTTGATAACGCCTGGATGATTGTCATTTGTCGCCCCTTTACAATATGGTCGCGTGACCGGTTGCATACAACGGTTCGGGCTACGCACGAAGTTTGCCCGTAACCTTGATACCGCAATCATTGCAAATGTAAACATCAGCCTGATACATCTCCACAAGATTGCCACCACATTGAGGGCAAATTTTGTGCTGGCCCTGTTGTGGGATGTGGAGCGCAGGTTCCGCCAGTTTAGCGGCGCTGCTACGCCCCTTCGATCCCAGATTGTCGATGCACTCCCAGAACAATTTGCGTTTGAAATCACTATCTCTCATGCGCCGCCTCCAATCATAAAACCTGCGCGGAATTTCCGACAACTAGTTATTATATGAACCTATTTTTTGTATACAAATTTCCTAATTCTTTTATTTTCCAATGGCTTAACATATTTTATAGGTCTTGGCAATGAATTATAAAACTCTTGTTGTTGTCGTTGCTCGATCTTCTCAATTAATTTATCAAATAACTTTACACTACTTAATTTAAATTTCTTACACCATTGTCGCCAAATTCTTCGTTTATCAGGAGCTACTTCAATTGTAGTTCTCATAACTTTTATAATCAACCTGCTTTGCGTAGATTGATATAGCTGCTCTACTTAAAATTGACAAGCGTCGATAAACCATTGGTGGTCGTACTTCTCGATAATGCGTTTCATGTTTTCTCCTTGTTTTGGTTTTGCCGCCGCCCTATAATTTCAGAACGGCCAGCATTTCTTACAACGTTTGACCAATGGCGACGTTACCGCCCTATATTATGCCACGCACAGAACACAGATGTAGGTTCTGCATCGTCGTAACAACCAGTGATGAGGCACCTGGGCGGTAATGTGGCTTCAGCCCCTGCGCCATTGGTTTGTTGTGTGCTGTTGGCAATTTCTTCCACAGCTTCCAGTGGCGCTTTCTCGACGAAGCCACCACAGCCGACCATAGCACATAACCCACTTAGATTCGCACACCTTCCGCACCGTTCTGTCATCATAGCGCCACCTCAGTATATAAGAGAAATTGACAATTGCAAACAACGGTTGACAAACGTGCGCCGTAATCAATCGTGAAAAAAATCGGGGTGGCTGTGCTGACCATACCCATCTACTGGAACGACACGGCCATCATCTACATGGCGCACTTTGTCTGTTGCACGGGCGTTTCGCCGGACTGTAGGCCGCGACTCCTTAGTGCTCCGTGAATTTTGGAAACCCTTACGAGGGCAGATACCCCGCTCCGGTCCCATGCAATCGCTACATTTACAACTGGCGTTACGAATAATTCTCGTTTCCAAAATTCACCTCCAACATGGTTCGCGGCCTATTGCGTGCAACTAGTTATTATATGAACCTATTTTTTGTATACAAATTTCCTAATTCTTTTATTTTCCAATGGCTTAACATATTTTATAGGTCTTGGCAATGAATTATAAAACTCTTGTTGTTGTCGTTGCTCGATCTTCTCAATTAATTTATCAAATAACTTTACACTACTTAATTTAAATTTCTTACACCATTGTCGCCAAATTCTTCGTTTATCAGGAGCTACTTCAATTGTAGTTCTCATAACTTTTATAATCAACCTGCTTTGCGTAGATTGATATAGCTGCTCTACTTAAAATTGACAAGCGTCGATAAACCATTGTGGTAAAATACTTACATTACGTTGTATAAATCCTCTTGCTCCACTATCAAATACATATACTGTTCCCCAATCAGTCTCTGATCTAAAAATGCGACCGTAACTCTGAACCAGTGTCAGGCATGTTTGCCAATTGTACCAATCAGGATCAATTGCCATTCTTCTAGATACTTGTTTATCACCCAAATATAAATACGGTACTTTGACTATAATTTCCCAACGTGCTAAGTCATCTTTAAGATCAAGACCCTCAGTCATAGACGGCGAAACTAAAACCATAGGATCTGTCGATTGCATAAACTTTTGAAGCATCTTTTCACGATTCTCTGAATTATGAAAAATCAACCGATGGTCATGACAATTTTCTTGTATGTAATTTGCAATCTTATATGAATGACAATGCACTAGTGCTTTTTCAGACTTATGATATGCCAGTGCTTTTTTCAAGTCTCTGACAATATTTGGTAACGTATCGTCGATATTCGCTAAGTTCATAAAACCAGAATTTGTAAAAAATATCTTCCGATTTTTAGCAGGAAACGTTGATGGCACTCTTATAAAAGCAGCTTCATCACAATTGATACCAAGACTATGACAAAAACTCTTTTTATCTAAAATAGTAGCTGACATGTAAAGTCGTTGTTCACCGTAATTTAATAAACAATCGGGTGCAAATAAATTAATCGTCAATGGTTTAAAAATCACTTTCTTCATCTTTAATTTTTCAGTTCTTTCGACCGTAAACACCCATTCAACTAAACCTATAGTATTCAAAAACGTATTCATTCGTCGATAAAGACGATCAATTTCTTCAACTTGCGACACTAGTTCAGCCGTCTCTCCTGACATTTTTTTAAAATTAAAAGATTCACGACTAAGACTCACTCGCTGTCTATTCAAACTATCTAACTCATCATTTTTTTTCTTTAAAATCGCTTGCACTTGTTCTATATTTTCTTTTATCCACGCTTCATATTGATCTAATGATTCATATGTGGGAATAGCAACAGGATACCCTGATCGCTTAAACATAAATTCTGATAAAATGAACTCGACCTGCCCCATAAGCTCGCCCTCAAGCGAGTGACACTCGTCACAAATCAACAATTTCTTCTTACCGAACGATTTATTAGGATCACAATCTGTCACATTCAGAAAGTATGAATAATTCATCAACGCTATAATAGAATTAATTGTTCTTTTCTTAGCAATCTGATAAAGGCACGTTCCGTTTTTATAACATTGCTTTCTGGCAGGTTCATAGCACTCGTTACACATTGCAGGATCACCCAAAAATGTGCACTCATAATTGCTGCGACCTTTCAACACAGAAATCCTGTAATCTTCAGTGAAATCTTTAATATATTGATCTTGCAAGATTTTTTGTGAAGTTAAACAATAAGAATTCTCTGACCATAATCCACATGCAATTGCTACAGGCGATTTTCCAGAACCAGTAGGCATCTCTATAATAATGTCTTTAACACCATCAACAAAATGTTGTTGAATTTTATTAATGGTCTCTAATTGATACTGTCTATATGTCGGATACGGAAAGAAATCAGACACATTTTTTTGGTCAAATCTATGCATGGCTTAGTACTTCTCTAAACTTGTTCATGACATTGTTTATATCAAATGGTTCTAATCTTTCGATATGCTCATCTAATATTTGCTGTCGAAAATCAATTGACGACCTGCGCAGCATGTCGATCACTTGTACAAGATCATAAGCATCTGAAATTATGAGTGACTTATTAATAAATTTATCAATGTCTATTTGCTCTTTAAGGCCGATAGCAATCACGCCGTTCATTGCAAGTTCATAAATCCTCTGTGTTATGTGACAATGCCGTGCATAGTTTTGTTTGCATAATAAGACTGAAGCCAAACATTTACTATAAATAGTTCCCATATCTTTTGGTAAGATTCTATCTTCAAATTTAATATGCGGAAAATTGACTAAATTTCTCTTAGCCTGATCATCATATTTTAACCAATTGCCGACAAATATCACTTGCAGTTGTTTAGTTAATTGAGCCCATTGAAAAGAAAAAGGATTGATATATTTATAGATCTGGTCATCGCGCTCATACTGAGAACCAACATAACCAATAAGATATTCGTATCGTTTGTTTATTTTAGTGCCCTTTATCTTACTTAACTGACACGGAAACAATAGCGTTTTTCGTTCGAAGATTATCTTAGGAGGATAAATCGCAGGCGACAATATTGTGACTTGAAATTGATGCTTCTTATGATGATCAAGCCAATGTTCGTCATTAAAAGTGAGTTTTTCATCCTTATCCCAAATGATAATTTTAGTTGACATGTTGATGTAATGTAATAGTAATTGCGTCTGTCTATCATAATCTGGAGTGTATTTAGCATCTTCAATAGAAACGTCACAATTCCTGCCCGGTATTTTCCATCGCCATTCAAGGAATAATACATCAATTTGTGGAAAACCATTATCATATTTTATTTTACAAAGCGTTTGTCTTTGTTCATCTTTGTAAGATTTACTTACTGAGAGCCTAAATAATGGCATGCTATGATAATCGACATCACGATTTTCTTGTAACCACATAATGTCGTAGTTTTCTTTAAGTAAGTGTTCAATAAGCAATGCTCTTGTTAAACGTCCACCGTCTGGAGAGTCTACGAGTCCATCACCTATAAATCCCCATGCTGAATAGCCAATTCTCATAATAATATAGTCCTATAAATTTACAATGTCTTGTTAAAAATAAAAGTTAGTTCATTGTCTTTTTAAAGAACTTATATGAAAATCTGTTGCAAAAGAAGAAATTGATTTGAATTTAATTTTTGGAAACAATATTCTAAATCTATTTAATGTATATTTTTGTTTAACTGTATGAATGAACGTTTTAGGATCAATTTTTAATAAGTGTAATATATTCATTAAAAAAATAAAAACATCTGTTGTTTCTTCTATTAAGTGTTGTTTATCAATGGGTTTGCGTTCTTTATGTTCTTTATAATTCGTTTCACGAAGAAGTTCTATTATCTCATCAATCATTAACATACATGTATATTTTATTTTATCTTCAATATACTTTTCATCAATTGAATTAAAATCATAATGTGATAATCCATATAAATATTGCATCATCATCATCATGCTAAATTCGTCCATTGGTTCAATAACATATAACTTTTTTTCAGGATATTTTTTTCTAAATTCTACAACTTTTTGTCTTGAATTATATAACCATTGACTTTTTACTTCAATAAATACATCTTTTTCTGGAATATAAAAATCAGGTATATAGTGACCTAACTTGTCATTAAGAAAAAACTTATATTTTTCATATTCATATTTGAATAGTGATTTATGCAAGCGTTGTGCGACTAGCGCTTCCCAAGAACTTCTAAATGTTATACCATTATATTTTATGAAATTAGACGTTGTTTTATTTCTACATTGTGATCTACCTGTGATTTTATTATTAGCTAATAACTGACATTCATTACAATATTTTCGATCTTTGTTAATTTTGTCAAAAAATGTCTCATTACAATATTCACACTTAAATGCTTTTTCAAGTAAAATTTCAACTTGATCAGGATGAAAATTTAATCCACTACAAATTTTGCAAGCTAATTTTTTTTTAATTCTCATACAACACCTCTTAAGTAAAGTATATACTAAATCTTACAATGTTTTTATAAGTTTAGAATGAATTATCGAAGAGTCAGTATAAGATCGTGTGTTATGCGTATAATTTTCTTTTTATCAAATTGATGACTGTGAGATGTCTTATGCCACTTTGACGTCTTCTATTCGTAAATCAGTATAAATAGCCCTATTAAAAATTTGAATTTCTATTTTTAAGTTATTGACGTTGAGGATATCAACCACTCTACCCGATAGTCCTTTACAATGACCGCCTAATATTTCTATCATATCACCGATCTTAAATTTGAACGCGCTATTAATTTTACAATTTCCGGCAATAGCTCTTACAATGTCCATTTCTTCATCTTTAATTGGTCGTGGATGGTTGACGCCTAAAAATTTTACTACGAAGTTTGTTTCGAGGATCGCTGATTTGATGTCACTTGTAAGACAAGCGTGGATGAACAAGTAGCTTGGATATACTGGAAGGTTTCTGACTATTTTCTTCCTGCGGACTTCAGATATTTCTTTAATTGTTGGTAATAAAACATCGTCAATTTTTTTATCTTCTACTAGTTGGAGAAGTTTGTCTTTAATATAAAATTCTTTACCTTGCATTACGAAAAGAACGAACCAATTTTTGTTTTTACTCATATATAATTCATTAACAAAATTTCTTCATTGATTTACGAAATTGTTAATGAACTGCAAGATTGAACTCTTCAATGGTTTCGTTTCTAATTTTCTCTAATGCTCTAGCGATTTTTCGTTTTTTAATAGCTGATATTGTGGGTTCTGATTTATTATATTTTTTTGCCAATTCTTTACCAGAAATTAAACCTTGAATATTACTTCTTATAAATATGTCATATTGCATCGGCGATAGATATTTTTTACATTTATCAAGTATAGCTTCTGCAATTTCGCCTTCATCTTCAGATATATCATCACTTTTGTCAGGTATTACTTCGCTCAATGTTATTGAATGTTCATCGCTATTAACAGGCTCTTGTAAGCTATCCGTAAAAGATCGAGGACTTAATCGTTTACTGACGATCTTACCGTCAATTTCAAAATTGACTTCGACTGTGCGCTTCTTTTTTCGAAGTTCGACCATAACTCTATTAACTGTCTTCTCCAATGCTGTGTACATATAAGTAGAAAACTTTACGCCGTAATCGAAATCAAATTTTTCAGATACAGCCTTGTATAAACAGCATAGACAGCGCTGGTACAGATCGTCTTCATCGTATATATCAAATCCGTGTTTTGATTTCGATATGCGCCATTTAACGTATTTTTTAATGACTATATGCCATGAATTTTTACTATCATTTTCGCGTCTGCGATTTAATAATATTTTAAAAATTCGTGTTTGCTTCGTTTCTGTAGTCTGTGGCAATCTGTATTGTGCAATCAAAGATTCATCAGTTATAATCGGCATGAAATCCCCTCCCGACAGTAGATTGTTAATGAGTCGACGAAGCGAGAATCCATTTAAACAAAAATAACCTATACTAATTATAAATAATTTATAAATTGTTCGATGTACATACTTTTTTTCAAAAAATTATTTTTTCATTCATTGACTCATTAAAACAATGTGTAAATTGTTCTAGAGTACATTCATCAGGATCTTTGTTTGACGGTAAAACTATATTATAAACATCAACTTCAGCTTTAAGACTGTCTATAATTGATTGTGCAGCCACTTGTCCCGCATTCTTTGTCTTATCAGCATCATTGTCGAGTGCTACGAATATTTTATCAAAATGTCTGAGTAATAATGACCTGTTGTATGAACTCAACTTTGTACCACATAGAGCGACAGCATTGAATCCCCACGAAAACAATCTCATACAATCAAAAACACCCTCAACTAAAATAACATAATCTTTATTTGTGCCGACTGCATTGTCAAAATTAAACAATAGAAATTTTACATGAGTACCATAAATTATGTTATCTTTATGAACTATTTCACTATCCTTATCGATGACGGGCGGATATAATATCTTTTTACACTCATACTTTATTTTTAATTCTGCGATTTCTGTTATAGTCAGCCTATCTTTTTTTGCTTGTTTTAATAACTTTAACCACCTATTTGCTTTACCGGTCATATCACGAGCTGCAAAAGACATGACTCTATTGTCGACAGTAATTGGAACGATTAATCTACCCTTGTAATAACCACTCGTTGCATATTTTAAATGCCAAAAATCTATCATTTGCTTATTAACGCGTTTTTTAACTTTACTAAAGTATTTAAAAGCATTTTCGAATTCTAAGTGCTTGACAAAATCTATTTCTATATATTCTAGTTTTTCTAATTCAATGTCTTCTTCATTTCTTATATCTTTCAATTCGTCTAATAAATTATCTATTTGAGTAGTCTCATCACTATCATAACCGATCATTTTTTTAACGAATTCAACACTATTCTTAAAAGATTTCAAACTTTCTAATTCTTGAACTAGCGTAAAAAAATTTTTTCCACCACAAACAAAACAATTATATATGCCCTTCTTTACGTTAAAACTTGCAGACGGTGAATTATCTTTATGACCTGGTAAGATGCAGCACATTCTAAGTTCATCGCCAAATTGACTATCTATCTTAGTATTGTAATGTTTAAAAAATTTATCGATATCTATCTTTTGATAAATCTTTTGTAACTCTAACTTAGAGTAATACATAATTATATTGTCAATTTAAAACTTGAAGACCGACTATATTAATCGCTAATAATAATATTTGTTAATACTTGTGAGTTTTAATTGTGTATTTTACTCGACAGTTTGGCGAAGATGTAATTGTAAAATTGAAAACACTCTCTGCTAATCTAAAAATATATACATGTCATATTTGCATATATGTCGCCATATAGATGAAATAAATAATTGTTTCGTGACTACAGACATACGAAAATGCTTATCAGTATTAAATTTATATAACAAATTTTATTATGATTAAATACATAACTTTATAGTTAAGAGAGCTAACATAAAAAAAGCTGTTTATCTTTAGACAAACAGCTTACATTAAAATTGATTTTATTTAGTTTTTTTATACATCAAGAGTATCGACTCTATAATCAATATCTCTAGCTGTTTGAGTTTTTAAATGTTCGTAACATTGTTTAACTTGATTAACGCCCGCAACACTCAATACATCAATTCCAAAAAATCTAGCAGTATCGTCACCAGTAACTGGAATAGTAAATTGTAAAACAGATCCTCTATTAGCTGTTCTTGCAGTGCTATCTTTGTACACTGCTACTTCGTACAATACTCGATTGTCAGTACCATTTCGAATATTGTTTATAGCAATAACTTTATGGTACGCTTCAGGCAATTCAACACCGCTCGGTAATACGACTGCTTTCTTAATAGCCATGTGATCCTCCTAATTAAATTTTTAAAAAGGTCCTGTAATTAATGCTTTTATCTAACTAATATAAAATTTATTCTTATGAACATAATCTAAAACTTCAGGATTTACATTTTTTCTAACAAATACATCATCGTGCGACTTTATAGCATTTCTTATTTGAGTTGATGAGATTTCAGGTATATCATTACTCTGTAAATAAATGTGAGGTCGTTTTAAATACCAGTCGACTTTTGGATCTTGTATCTCACCTTGTCTCGAGACGACGATAAATCTAACAATAGTCAATAGCTCTTGATAGTTAAACCATTGATCAATCGTATTAGCATTGTCCGTACCTATAATAAAACTATACGTCCCTAATCTGCTTAATTTAGATTGTAAAAATTTAAACATATTATAAACTTCACCAGTAAATCTATAACGAATCTCAAAACTTGATACTTTAATCCTGGTATTAAGTCCTACAGCCAACTTACACATGTTTAAACGATCATTAGCAGTCACCATTTGCTTATTATATTTATGTCTATAACAAGGCATTATCCAGACTTCGTCGGCACAATTTGAATTTAAAACGACCTCGACAATTTTAACATGCCCATTAGTAATTGGATCGAATGCTCCACCAAGTATAGCTATATTAATCATTTATTAATTTCCTTTCTACTATATCCCTCTCTTTCAAGACAACATTGTCGTTATAATATCGTATTAAAGCTTCATCGCCTCCTTCTAACCAAATACGATTTTTAGCTTGCCATCCGACACCCATATTCTTCAATTTCTGTTCAGAGAATTTACCCCGATACTTAGAAGCAAATTGCTGCGCCGACCTATCTGGATAATGGTGTAATAATATATTTTGAGTTCGCATCATGCGTGGTTTTATCATACCATCAAAGAATGCCCAATGATTGCCTTGACAGACAGACAAAAATCCATCTTTTTTAAATATCATCTTATCGTTACTATACTTAATATCAAATGAATCATGATAAGTTATACGTTTAAACGGATTTAATTCAAACGCGTCGTCAAATATGGTAGGATAATAAAAAGCGCCTGTCGCATAAATTTGATTAAATCCCTGAGCGTCTACTTGCTCTATAACATTTCTAATACTGCCAGTATAAATTTCATCTGCGTCCAAATTAATTATCCAGTCTGCGCCCAATTGAATGAGATGCTTACATGCACGAGTCACCCATTCTTTTTGCCAATAAGTCTTCGATATAACGTCCAATAATATTACATTAGTCACATTAGAACACTGCGTGTACGATTGAACAGCTTCTCGAGTTCCATCTGTGCTCATATTGTTAAGCACGATAAAATAATCGAGCACGGGAATATAATGACGCATTACTTGATGTATTACATCAATTTCATTATATACAAGTAAAGTAGCACCGATTTTCATGTCATTATACAGGGTGAATGAATGCTACGGCACTGAGAACATAGATGAGATCCATATTCTTGTATTAAAATAGCCATTTCTTCCCAAGCATCTAATAAAAAATTATGATCTTCAAGAGTGATATTTCCTAAGCTTACTTGGCCTCTAAAATCTGAGCAACACATCCTTAAGTTTCCATAGGCATTTATAGCTATTTCAGTCTGTGATGGTCGTATACAAAATCCCGGATTAGCAGCGGGCGCTTTATAAACATTTGCGCGAGCATCGTGGGGAGCCAGTGATGCTGTCATATTAGAAAATTGCTTACAAAAGTTGTTGAAGTAGTCCATTTTATCAAGTTCGTAGATTGATATGCATACGCGATTCATAGATTTTATTAATTTTTGATCAAGATTTCTTAATAAAAGACCATTAGTCCACAATATAAATTTTGCTACCGGTAATTGATTCATGATATTTTTCATGCGATCGGGCGATAAACATGGTTCGTTGTAGTAATGAAACGCTATTTCACCATTGAATCCTCGACTTATCACTGATTTAGCGAACTTTACAATGTCATTATCATTTAAGAGTAGTTTTGATTCGTGCAGAGGATATCGTAATTGATCGTTGATAGGGCACCAAGAATGCTTATTAGAAAGATTACAAGTAGTACCAATTTCGAATGACAAAAATCGAATGTCTTTAATCATTTGATTTTTAGAAAAAATGGAGGTGAGGGGAATTGAACCCCTGTCCAGAATGTGCTCTATAACAGTTACTACATGTTTATCTGATTCTGTAACTTCCTCTTATCTTATTACTAAGAATCAGCAAGCTTCACAAGTAAGAGGCGCAGACGTCATTTCGGTCCCCTTCTCTACTGCGATTCGGTTGTCCTATCCACACTACTTGAAGTTTTAGCTACCGTGGCTCTCACTAAAACTCTGTTGCTTTTAAATTAAGCAACGCTGACCTGGGAGGTCAATCCGCAAAGAACAGCAAACTGTGTTGCGAATTTTGCACCCAGAACTGCACCTGTGTTGGCAGTTAAAGTTCACCGGATGATTTAAGAGGCCAACCAGTGATTTCCTCTACATGCAACTGTTACTTCACCCAATCTGTCGAAACCTTACACCCCCGGTCTATCGTGTTAAAGTGATTATCAATTAAATAATCAACATTATTGTCATTGAATTCCCATAATTTGATTTTTTGACGTCACCGTATAATAACATTTTACAAATTTCCACATTGGCCATTGACTTAAAACTGTCTTAATCTCATATTTAAGTGTCGTATATATATAAGGCTCATCATCATTAAATGATGCATACCGATATTTAATACCAATTATAGCAGTTTTATTATCAAATAAATAAATAATATTGTTGAATCCTACAATGGTTTTATAATTTTTATCTTCATCGCAACCAGGAATATTAAATGTATCACCGGTTTTAATAGGAAATGTCCTTAAAGATTGATACGTCCATTCAAACTCGTCTATAGTATCAAGGTCTAATTTGACCCTATCAGCTAAGCAATTGATAATAAAATTTTCACCTTTTTTATTAATTATACTTGTAATTGAGTCAGCTAATGAGTCAGATGCATTACAACACAGTACTATTAAAAATATAAATACAAGCGTTTTCATAATAATAATAATTCTTTTGATGTAGTAGAAATACGAAAACCATTTTTTTGATAAAACTTAAATTGTCGAGATTTATCGTTATCATATCCACCGGGCGCTACAGATATTGATTTATAATTCTTCTTTCTAATTTCTTTACATAATCGAGTTAAAATCCGAGAACCAATACCTTTATTTCGAAGCGATTTAGGATTAACTAATACGCGAGTAATCCACCAATCTTTATCATTTATAGTGTTAGCTTCTGCGATGCCTGTTTCAAACGGTATTTTTAAACGTGTTATTGGATATCGTGTCCATTGTACACTAATATTATTTTCACAATCATATACTCGTATGTAACCTCGCATATTACTCTTTTAAACTAATGATTAGTTCTTTCAAATTATCAATCGCAATTTTCTCATATTTTTCACAAAAATATGGAGTGTGATAAACATGTGGTCGATCTAAAAATGATTGTAATATCTTAGTTCGTTCTTTAATGTATAAATCATTTGGTACGTAAAAATGTTCTTGTCTAATTTGTTGCTCTACTTCTAGTAAATCTTGCATATTTTTACCAAACACTGAAATATCAATGTCAGCTATAATCTTTTGCTTAGACGATGTTAAAAATAATTGTGTCGTTTGCCTACTTAATTCTGTTGCTAATATAAGCAGCCTAGCATCGCGCTGTACATTGGAGTCTATGCCTAACCGCAAACAATCATATTCTGAACGTTGCGTTGACAACCATTCGCAAGAACACACGTAGTTTTGATATAACATAACAATATCGTGATAATAAATCGCAAATGAGATAATTGCTATTTCATACAAATCAAGCAATTTAGCATCATCTGCTATAATTTGTTTTAATTCAGCCTGGCAATCTTCAATATGCGATTTGTTGTGATAATGTCTGTATGACATATTATATTCGTGCTCGATGTCTGCAAACACTAAACTAACAATAGCTGCAGTCGACGTTGCCCTCAATACTCGACATGTTTCAATAAAATTCGCAAAATTCATAATTATTCATCTTCGTTAAAAGCGGCGTCGTAATCAAATGTTGTATTTTTAGATTTTCCCAACTCACTAACTTCTTCGTCATCATTAACTAATGTATTTACACAATCTTTACATAAACTATCATTTTCTTTATAACAAGTTTCACATAAAGCGCTACCACACTCTTCACATGTAAAATCATCATTGTCTACTTCAATATTACATGATGCACAAAACATGACTCCTCCTTGTTTAGTCAAGTTTTTGTTGTAAGTTTGTCGCTTATAGCGCCTTGCCAAAAACTTTGATATAACTTCTTCATACCCGACACGTGATATAGCGTGTCATACACATATCGATTAGGCTGAATCTGTTTATGCTTGCCTTTGCGTTTATTTAATTGCCAAAATTGCTGTTCATCTAAATTTAAATATCTACAAGCAAATAATGCGACAGCTCCAGATCTACTTATTCCGGCCTCACAATGGACGACTAGATCAGTGGTATTAGTATTTATACGATCTACAAAAGATATTATTTTCTTCGCTTGAACAGTTGAAAATAAAAATAATCTATTGACTGCTCTCGTCTTAAACTGATTTATTAATCTATAATATTCAGTGTTTGAAATATCAGAAAACTTAAGGCTTAACGTTTTATGACAACCAATAAGACGTAATATTTCTTTAGTACACTCATTGAGTAATGGTCCTGACATATTATAAATTGAAATCAATGCCCATTTATTAAATTTCTTATAATGCGACGTAATAATATGTTCAATTTCTTGGCGAGAAAGCACATACACATTCATATTAATCTAATCATTTTAAAAAGCTTAGCGTTGTCGGGAGGCCCATCTTATCAAGCAATCGCAGAAATACGTCAGGCTGCAATTCTTCGACATTTACCATGGTTTTAGGACTCCACACGTCTGTCGCAACAAGTATGGCAGCTGCTACAATCGGTACGCCTGCAGTATAACTTATTGCCTGCGACGCTGTTTCACGATAACAATCTTCGTGATCGCAGATGTTATAAATAAACAATTCTCTATTTTGATTATCTCTTGTGCCTTTCACTAGACAGCCGATGCATGTTTTACCTTTATAATCGGGTGCTAATGTCTTAGGATCAGGTAAACAAGCTTTAACTACTTTCAACGGTCTAATTTCGCAACCTTCGACAATTACTGGTTTTTCTGATAACAGACCAATATTTTTAAGCACGGTAAAACAATTAATATAATGATCGCTAAATCCCATCCAAAATCGAATACTATTAGCATCTATATTTTTAGACAATGAATGTAATTCGTCGTGACCTGTAAGATAAATCGTCTGTTCACCAACTATCGGGAATTTATAAATCATTTTTTCAGAATGCATCGATTTACGGACCCATTTTTGATCGACCCACGTTAATACCGTACCAACAAATTCTCTAAAATTAATTTCTGGATCAAAATTAGTAGCAAAATACTTACCATGACGACCGTCATTTACATCCATAATATCGATAGTATCAATTTTATCAAAATATTCATTTGCAGCAAGCTTACAATAAGCATTGACGACGCCTGGATCGAAACCTACGCCCAAAATAGCATTAATTTTAGCAGCGGTACAACGATCTTTCCTTTTCCATTCGTAATTTGCGTACCACGGCGGTGGTTCGCAAATAGTTGCTACTCTATCAAGTTCTTCATGAATCGCAGTGTCTAAATAATCTACTTTAGCTTGAATACATGCTTCAAGAACTGACATGTTAATAAACGCTGATCCTAAATTCAGTACAATTGATGAATTCGTATCTTTTATCAATTGTATTGTAGACTGCACGTTTAGAGCGTCTATTTGTCGTGAGCATATCATTTTTGTCTTATCTTTTAAATTATTCAATCGATAAATACCATTAATTATTTCTTCACATTTGCTTTTAGTACGAGATGCAATACAAATATCACCTAAAATATCATTATTTTGTGCACATTTATGAGCTGCTACTTGTGCAACACCGCCAGCACCAATAATTAATACATTTTTCTTCATAAAGATCCTTTTTAGTTTAGTACATTTATAAATTTCTATACATTTTTCACGAACTAATCAGTTCTTCAAATTTGATCTTATGATAAATTTTAAATTTAATTTACCAATCAGGTGAGATTAACTATGAAGAAAAAAGTGTGCCTGGAGAGATTCGAACTCTCACAATCAGATTCGTAATCTGATCCCCTATCCTGTTAGGAAACAGGCACAAATAAACGAGCTTGTCTTTGTTTATACTCTCTATGATAAGCGTTGTAATGCTCTCTATTATCGTGTACCCATTTTAAATGGACTTCATTATATCTTTTCCTATTTCTTATGCACCATTTTCTTTTTGTAGCATTTCTTTCTTTTTTATGTATTTGATAATCGTCGCTTGTTAATTTTTTTGAACACTCTTTACACTCACTCTTGCAACCATATATTCCTTGAACCTGTTTATAAAACTCTTCAATAGGTTTTGTTAATTTACATCTTGTACAAGTTTTGTACAAGTTTTTCTGAATTACATTGTTCATATCATTTTACTAGAAATAGCAATAGCAAAAGGTGTCGAACCTCTGTGTCAAGTTTCAAAGCTTGCATTCTACCGTTGAATTAAGAAACAAGCATATTGAAATAGTATCTCTAGAGAGATTTGAACTCTCAACCTGCGATGTAGGAAATCGCTGCTCTAATCCATTGAGCTATAGAGATATGTTAATGGGGGTGGAGGGACTCGAACCCACGACTCGCAGAATCAAAATCTGCTGCTCTAGCCAACTGAGCTACACCCCTAATTTATTGTTCCTAAACCGATTTGAACGGTTAACCTGTAGTATCGGAAACTACTGCTCTAATCCAGTTGAGCTATAGGAACATTAATCGGAGCGGGCAGATTCGAACTGCCGATCTCCTGAACCCCGTTCAGGAGCCCTGAACCGACTGGGCCACGCTCCGTTTTACAATCAGACACTTATGTAATCGGGATGAGCAGACTTGAACTGCTAACCTTCTGATCCCGGATCAGAAATTCTACCATTTGAAATACATCCCGAAACTTGGCTGGGGTATGAGGATTTAAACCTCAAACATCTGAGTCCAGAGCTCAGTGCTCTATCATTGAGCTATACTCCAATAAAATTGGTCGGGACGGTCGGATTCGAACCGACGACTACAACATCCCAAATGTTGCATGCTCCCACTGCATTACGTCCCGTGCTTATTTCAACAATAAAAAAGGCTCCACTTTTTCAAGTGAAGCCTTTAATAAATATAACGTTAATTCGACAGCTTCACTTGAGCATACACCGTCCTGGTTGAGGGCGACGTTGCTGTTGCGGCTGCCTACGAATCGTCATTTTAAAACCTTTTTTAGTTTAAAAGAAGGATGAAATTCGAAGAAAATTGAGATTAAGTAAATTCTGAAATTTTCTTCTAAGCACCACTTCTATTATAAATAATCATTATAAATATCGTAGTAAAACCATTAATTATAAGTTAATCTTAAGATTACTTTAACCCTAATTTCTTAGTTAAATCATGCCCTTTAGTATAAGTTGCCGTTGAAGGTTTTGTCGTTTTTTAAGTTGTTTTCGTTGATGATAAGCTAATTCCTGTAGTTGTTCTTTTCGTGTTAGACTGTCCCAATCTTCTCCATAATAGTCTGTAGGTTGAATTAAAGGCTCAGTAGAAAGTTCAATAGTTTCTTCTTTAGGTGGTTTTTTTAGATATCGTTTCCAGAATGATTTTGGATGTCTTCTAAGATATGCTATCTGTTCTTTATAAGGTGACTGCTCCCACGACTAAAGTCGTGGGCTTCTATGAGCCCTCACCCGTGCTGCCGCCTTGCGGCGATGCGGGGGTCGCTCAACAGACTCCAGCCCGAGTCTGAGTTCTTTTAAAAACTTTGAGATCTCCGAATCAGATTTATTAGGTCTGAAGCAAGGAGAAAAGTAGATAGAGATTTTTAGTGTTCAACCAGCATTTTCAGCTTTGAGGAACAATCTCTGTCTGGATTTAAATATACATTATTTTTCACAAAGAATGTAATTTATTTTTTATGTGTACTGGTTCGCTTTCATCCCACGGTTGAAACCGTGGGTTTTCTCGCTCACAGGATCATAAATCATCCCACCATGATCCAGGTCTATGAATGCCAAGTTGCGACACAGGAATAGAACGACCGTCTGACGCATATTTCAAGAATTCTTTTTGGACTATCATTAGATGTTTCATATTTTTGTCTAAAAAATCATAAGATTATTATTAATGACAACCATAAGTGACTTCTAATTTACTTGTAAGATCAAGTATTACTACTAATGGATCTCTTGTTTCTTCCCAATCTCCCATCGCTACATTTTTTACGAAAAAGAATAATCTATATGTTTTAAAATCAGGATGCCCATTAGGCAGCCCGACATAACTAACAGTTGCAATTTGCAAATATTCATTTGATTTATCAACTCGTTTTCTCATATTTAATTCAAATGAATTCATCCATACTAATTGTCCGCGTTGCAAATTTTTTGTGATCGAATCTGGCATACATAAAAATGGAAACATTGAAACAGGAATTAGTACATGTGTTAAAATTCTACCAGAATAATCAAGTTGTTGCTTAGCATAAAATTTTTCAATTTTTTTAATAGCGCCCGAATACGTTCTTAATGAATCGACTGTGTCGTTAATAGCACTAACGCTAGCACTAGCGTTACTGCCTATACAAAGTAATAATACAAACAACAATATTTTCATAATAACACCTCTGATGAACGTTAAATGTTTTTAACATGATTAACTAAATCTTCAACTGTTTTCATCTTTTGAAGACTTTCATCAGATATACTAATATTAAATTCGTCTTCTACAGCAATTATTATTTCAACTAAGCTTACTGAATCCGATCCTAAATCGTCTTCAAATTTTGAACGCATTAATATAAACGATTCTTCTATACATAATTGATCAGCTATTATTTGTTTAATTTTATCAATTACTTCCATTTACAACCTCTTTAATTAACATTCTAGTAGTATCATCTGACGTATTAAACCAAAACAATAGTTTACCATCATGTAATGTAAAACAATCATTTAAAGACATGTGTTGTCCTAATTTACCCCTAATTGGTCTTATATGACCATATTCTTCTTTTGCTTTCTCTATGAGAGTCCTTTTAATTTCGTCCATAATTTTTTACCTCTTCATATAAATTGTTCATTTTATCAAACATACGAAAAATAATTAAAGAGTAATAATACTATCAAAGTTCGTAATAAGAGAGGATTTTTCAATTAGTTCTTTGATGATATCAATGGCAGCTTGCCTGCATTCACGCTTCTTTGACTTACCGTTATGATATTCAATTTCCCACCAATTTCGAAATCTTTTCGGTGGATGATTGTCAGGTAAATTACCTGGATGTTGTTTCTGTCGTCCGTATTTTTTCATAAAAAACCCCAGATCGGACTCGAACCGATGACGTACAGTTTAGAAAACTGTGGCTCTATCCAAGCTGAGCTACTGGGGCAAGGGTTTGTTGAGAGTGAAAGTGCCTTTTATAAACCTCAAAGATTATCGAATAAATTTAATTGTTGTTCCATTTTCTAATTTATATTCTTCTTTACATTTTACATCGTCATATTTTACAAAAATATTCATCATTAAGAGTAATGTGTATAAATTCGCAAGTAAAAGTTCCGTTGTATCTTCAGGATTTTTATCGAATTCAATTGCATCGACATTTAAATCTGCATGACCTTTGCTCGCATGATTCACCTTTCGTTTTGTTGTAACGTTTAACTATCATAATTTCTTTACATCTGCTTTGTGTTAGGCTCTATTCATTTATTCTAAAGGAAGTGGTAATCCGTCACGGGTGAATCCATTATTAAAGCAGGCACATCTGCCAACAGGTTTTTCACCTTTTTTAACAATTACCATATCTTTATCTCCAGGATCATCCACAACAATTATGGAAGATTGCGAGGTTCGATAATCAAACTCAGGCAGCGGCTTTCCTAAAAGAGGTAAGCGAGAGACGTGCTTCGTAGCCATAAACACTCCTGAAAAAGTTAGTCCTTAAGCAGTTGTAACAACCTGCATCGCTTTCAATAAATTCTAGTGGCACTGAACACGCATTGTTGTTATATATTTGTATGAATAGAATTTTCTGCTATCGACTTAAACCAACACCCGATCGTAACAAATTACTAACGACATTTTTAATGTCATCAACTTCATTAGCAGAGACAGTTTGCCCTATAAACTGATTTAATTGCTTTTCTATAAGACATAGTTGTATATAAATGATAACAGAAATTGAATTTGTAGTTTATATTTATGGAGCTAAGAGGATTTGAACCTCCAACCTTGTGCCTGCAAAGCACCGGCTCTCCCAATTGAGCTATAGCCCCTCGATCAGTCTCTTGATTTATTTTCTTTACCAAAATATTTAATTTGCAACATTTTTGAATTGTCGACTTTAATAGTATCGACTCTAATAATAATAGCATGTGGTATCATATACAATTTTACTACGCTATACTCTGCCGGATCAATGATCAACTTATGAGCTGCGCAATTTAAAAACGACATCGATAAGCATACAGCGCACAAGATGCGAACCATTGTTGATCCTTTGTAAAAAATGGTAGGCGTAAGTAGAATTGAACTACTATTTCATGCTTATCAGACATGTATCCTGAACCGTTTGGATGATACGCCTATTTATTGTCTAACTATCGAACATAAAGCCCGTGCCTAGAAACATTTCGTCTAAAATTTTTTTAAAATTATCGCGAGTGACTTCGCGTGTATAGCACATGACGACGTCACCTTTATCATTATTAATTACCATATATAGTAGAAATTGACCGTCAAATTCGCATAATGCAAACTTATATAGTAGTTTCTTTTGCAAAAAATCTTTATTTACTAATTCAATTCGTTTCTCAATAGTCTGTATATAGTCTTCAACTACTGTAATCTTCTTCTTTTTTCTAAATACAAGCTTTCGTCTTTCAGCTACAGGTTTAATCGAAAATATAATACTATCAATAGGCTTGACTTGTCGATTTACTATCGTAGTATTCATATAAGCCCCAATTGCTAAAAAGCTGGTAGCAGGACTTGAACCCACAACCTATGGTTTACAATACCATTGCTCTACGATTGAGCTATACCAGCATTGACCTACGGCTCTAATATTACGTTCCAATAAATGTAATCGATCCACGTCTTATGTGGAATTTCAGCAGCTATTTTACTAACCAAATGAGCCGGAGCTGCCTTATCTAATCTCGGAGCAAATGGTTTGCGAATCAATGCTCTCTTGTAATTATTAACTGACCTGCGACCCTTTTGAGCATTGCACTTCATACAACTGATAACAATATTGTCCCAAGTAGTTTTTCCACCATCACACCGTGGAATAACGTGATCGAACGTAAAATTAGAAATAGAAACTTTTCTACCGCAATACATGCAACATCCACCGTCTCTGATATAGACATTCTGCCTGCTAAACGGCAATACATTGACATACTTTTTTGGCATGTAGTTGGAATGTACGCACTGAATTACAGACGGTACAGCCATAGATATCAAAGAATTTTTAGACCTCATGAGTATCGAATCGTGTATGACAATTCCCGACGACCGTATTATAGTATTTTCATAATTGGCAAGAGCAATTGCTTTTTTGGTCGCGACGAGCGTGATAGCTCTCTTGATAGGTATAACAGATACTGGAATAGCAAAACTATTTAATACTAATGACTCCATCATAAATTTATCCAATCTACTTAAATTACTAATGTTGACGAGTGGACTCGAACCACTACACTTTGCTTCATGAGAGCAACGCTATACCAATTTAGCTACGTCAACAATTTCGGCATTAAAAAAGCCTCGTTGACTTTTGATCAGCGAGGCTTTTTTAATATTATTTTAAGCCTCGCCAATTATGTTATTTCCATTCTAATTGTTGCACAGAAATTTGAACGCATATCACTGGCAGTATTATAAAGCCATGTAGATGTGCGTATAAATAAATGCATGATAATCCTTTTAAATTAATAATCACGTTAAATATCGTAGATTAAGCTCACAATAATATAAAATTATCAAATTATAAAAGAAGAATCATAGTCAACTCCGCTTTTAAGGCGGCAACCTCTCGTTCAAGACGAACAACCTTGAAGTATTTTAGCATAGCACTGTTGTAAGATGTGCGGTTGGCTTCCTTACTTTCCAGCCGCCGCAACTTTTTGTACCAAAGTATTAGGAATAAATGATGTACATTTTACTGTAGCCCCATCATTTTTAGAATAATACCCTGTGGGGTTCCAATTAGAATTATAACACCAATCAGCCTGCTCGTAAGGAAAATGCGAGGTTGGATTTGCTTTACGAAAATAGGAGCATAATTTACATTGTTCACGCAACATGACGGCTACTTCTTGTTTTGGTTTAGCGGCGGCCTATAATTTTCAGAGCCAACCGCATTTCTTACAACGTCTACAATTATGTGAAGTCGGTACTCCGATTTAGGCGTTTTTTGATTACTTCCATAACAGAACCAAGCTCAATCAACGAAATCCCAGTTGATACTAACTCGTCGGCAAGGCCTTTATCACAAATACTTTCCAGAGAAACTCATAAGCTAATTTAGTTTTTCTCCACTATAATGCCGAATATTCGAGTTGATCAACTATTTAGCCCTGTGATATTGGTCGATCAATAACATTATAAATTCACATTCATCTTCCAATGAATACATAATTTCAATGTCTTTACAGTCTTGCTGGATACGACGATTCATATAAAGATAACCTGTAAATCCAGGTTCAACACCAATTGTAATATGTATTTTTGGATTATGCTCGTGTTTAGTCTTCCATTCGCCTAATTCAAATCTTGTAGTTTGTGCAAATACGCGATGACAGTCATGCTCAATTTCTTTCGCTAGCCAAAATAATATTACGCCTCGCTTAGCAGCAGCTCTATTCAAATAAAAAGTTTCCCAATCTACTTGCTCATCGAACATGCTCTTAGAAAAATCGCTGTCAGATCTCTTGTCAAGCCTTCTAGGTGATGCTATATGCAAATTATTTATTCTATGAACGACCGCCAATGATTGCAAATTCGCAATAGCTTGCTGTTGCCAATCATACGTTCCTATTATTGGTCCGGCCAGAAAAATGACAAAATCATCGTCATAAATATCTTCATATATCGGTGGTCTAATTATCATAATTCATCCGGTGGTAATAAGTGATCTTCTCGCTGTTCTTTAAAATTGGCAAGCGCAGCTAAAGCTTGACAACGCATCTCGTCAAGAATTGAATGAATATATCGAACGGCATTTTCTTCGAGATCCGTTAAATCGATGCTAGTCCTAATGCTGTCATTATTATCGACTGTTATTTGAACAACTGTTCGTTCTTCCATTTTTAATCTTTTCGTTTTAGTAAAATTGCAATGACCATTGCAATAAGAAACAAAATTATCGCTCCTATCGGAAATAAAATCCATTTCCCAATACCCTTAAGAAATCTAACAAATAAGAGGCGTAACGTATAACCTGATTTTAAACCTTCAGAAATAACACGATCAACTTTTTTCACGTTTAGCCTTTAATTTCAAATTTATTAATTCTAAAGATATACTCTCGACTTCTTGATCTTTACGAAGCTTGATGGGCACGATTTTATTTTTCAAAAAATGTTCTTTACTAATGAATGTAGTCTGTCTCGCTATATCATATAAAGCATGCGACTTCCAACAAATTACTACGCGAATAAGTTCATTTTTTTTCATAAAAATTTTGTTAAATAAGACAATATTTTATCTTTATATTTTAAAAATGCTCGAAATTCTTCTTTTTTTACTTCATCTTTTGTTTTTGATCTTTGTATATTTTCTATTAATTCGTCTATATTTTCAGGTGAATTTAATAGTCCAATTTGCATTAATTCGTCTCTACCTTCAGTAGAGTTAAGATAGTCGACGGTCTTCTCTAAAATACCAATATTGTCTTTTGATAAACGAATTTTATTACCTTTAGAATCTTTTGATTTTATACCCGTTATATATGACCATTGATAAAAACCGCCTTTACCTTTGCAAATTTGTTTGTACAAACCAGAACGAATTCTTGCCCAAAATCTCTCTCTTAATAAAATCGCCATTTCTTCAACTTCTCTCTCGTACTCGTCATCATAATTCATTACTTTTTTCCATTAACTCAATCAATTAAGTAAAAGACACTGTCATTTTTTCAGTATTTTCACTTTTTATATAATCAATATTTAACGCGTCTAATATCATCAATGCTCTGTTTGCATAAGTGTGATTGGCTAATACATGCGATTCTGCATCCTCTGCGATCTTATTTGCTTTTTCTGGCTCGTTAAATAATGATTTAATAACTCTCTCCGCATCTCCTATTGTGTCATTGTATGACAAATAATGCTTACCGTTTACAAGCAACTCATTAATTCCTGTATTATAACTAGCGTCTGACCATAACGGTATACAACCTGAAGCAGCTGATTCAAAAATACGCGTGCCAATATTGTGCTGTATCGTCCTATCAAACATTATCCAAATTTTATTCAATACTTCTGTGTAATCGTCACCATAAATTCCCTGTTTACATAGCATATTAAACGGTTCTCGCTTAAAATATGCAATGAATTCATCTTTAGATTTACCATTACGAAAATAATAGTCATTATTGTTACCAACAAATCCCAATTTGTAAATCCTATCTCTATGTAAGTTTTTATGTATTCTTGGATTACATGCTTCAGGTATCCATACAAACTCTTTAATATTTTTTTTATGAAAAAACTCAACGTCAATCTTCGATGCGAGAAAAATCTTATCAAATGTCAATAATGCATCTTCATACATCTCTACCGGTGCAACATGTGAATCCCATGAATAAAGTACTCGTGGATGTAAATTTCGAGGTATTATGTAATGATTATATCGGATTTCAACAAAGAAATATAAATCAAAACCTTGAGATATTTGGGGTATCATATCATACGGATAAACTGTCACAATACAACCGGCATCAGTAAAACCATCGCGCCAATGATCACCGTATGAATGATACGGTCGTTCTAATGAAGTATTAATTACTGCCACTTTAACTCGTCTATAAATTCCTTGACTCATTGTTAATTTCCATTCACTACTATCCCTAATCAAGAAATTTCACATGTCTTCGCGCTTTTGCTTGCGACTCTGTATTCAAAACTACTTTATGCCAGACATCTCCCAATTCAACTGTCTCATGTTGAATGTGAGAGATTTTACCTTTAACATACACGTCAGGATTTTGGACCATTGATTGCCAACTAGCTGCCTTTGCTGCAGTATTACTCTTAATCAATGTTTCATATTGTTGTTGTGATATACCGTTGCGCGCAAATTGAGAATTAACCATCACAGATTCTCCTCCACAGCGATAAAGAAACTGTGCATAGTGCATATTAGATCCACCACCGCGCATCGGTTCATTCTTATGAATAACAGTCTCGAAATTTTCTTTTAATTGAAAATTAAGCTGTGGTATAAACATAAATTCACCTTGACGATGAATTTTCTTTCCTGACTTAAGCTTACGATGACGTTTATGCAAATATTTTGTTTTCAAACCTTCTCGCGATTCGATATCTTGGAGTTCTTTTGGCTTAAGCGCCTGCTTTGCTTGAAAGACATTTGTTACAGAAATATGTTCAGGTATCGCACAAGTAAACCAATGGCGCTCATCATGGCCGCAAAGGAATTTTGCTTTTGGATTTTCAGGATCGCGCGCCATTAAAAGAAGGTGTCGATCTTTCTTTTGTGAGTCTAATATTAAAAGTTCGATGCCTTTCTTGACTTGTAAGTCAAAAAATTCACCTTCTTTATCATTTTTAACATCGAGAAGCAATGAACCCTGTCGAGGTGCAGACACTTTAACCCTAGCACCGATCGCATTAAATTGCTTTTCAACTAATGTTGTGTCCATACGATTGCCATTTCTTTTAAAGCTTTACAATAATTGTAAATGACCTGTAACTTGATCAATTTTTTCCGAATCATCAGGCCCTATTGCAAGACAAGTTTTTGTTACTACTCCTTTAAATTCAGTCAACCCGTTGTCTTCAATCAAAGCTACTGGTAATCCTAAAGAAATAGCTTTCTCTCTAATCTCAAGTAACTCTCGTTCCGAGTCGACCTTCACACAAATTTTAGTAAAAATACCAGTCATCCACTCCATCATTGCCTGCGTAATATTCAAACACATCTTCTTATTAATTGATTCGACTCTATCAAAAAATATTTTCATTGATGCATGCGCGCCCTGTACAATCATTTTGCCTTTTCTCATATTAAGGTCTGATCGCATCACGATAACTTGTTTTAACTTTTCATTCATATCTATTCTTACTCGTTCTATGGTATTGAATCGATAATCGCACTTTATACATTTTCTTCGACGCCTGACATTACAACAAGCATTTACTACCCTCGAATTAATGACCAAAGTATCAGAATTACATATTGGACATAGCATATTTAATCTCTAGTGCGGGAAACAGGACTTGAACCTGCAAAGGATTTCTCCCATCGACTTCTAAAACCGACGTGTTTACCAATTCCACCATTCCCGCAATTTCTGTTAGCGTTTTGAGTAAGAGACATCATTCTTATGCTATTTCTGTTCCACTTAAGAATCTCGATCTATACTAATTGTGCCATCATCGTATAAATAACACAAATTTTGTGTACTGTCGTTCTTAATTAGCTGTGAATCAGCCTCAAAAACTGTCTGATCACCTATTCTACTATTGCATCTCCACACGATTTCATGTCCACACTTAAATACGTGCTCCCATTTATTATTTTTCTTTACAATCGTCACAATAAACAATGAATCTAAATCGACGCATTTAATTTCGAGCACTAATCCGTCAGGATTGTTTATTACTCGTCATTCAGTTGCAAATTTTCGCAATATATTCTTAATAGCTGCTCTGTCTTGTGCTTGTCTAGCTCGTGAAGCTTTTTTCTGCTGCATCATCTCTAAATATGAATCGATTTTAAAATTTTCATTCCACTTCACTCGATTTTCGTCAGTCGATACAATTGCACCACAGTGAGTCAAACTGGCTAAAATAGACGATAACAACTTTCGAACATCGTTATCTGACTCGTCATTTAACAGATATTCGTATTGCTTAAAAGAATTTTCCGAAAAAAATCCTAGCACTCGACCAATTTTATATAATGCGACTTTTACTGTATTATCAGTTTTCAAAAACTCATCTAACATTTTTCAATCCACCTTTTTTAAATTCATTTATTTTTTCGTATTCATCAATCTGTCAAGTTCAGATGTTAAAACAATAGCATCATTAACTAATTCAACCATCACACCATTCACATAAACTTTAGATCCAGCCTTGATCTTAACCCTCACCCTCGTATTCGACTTCGTAGGGCGCATAAACAGACATTTCATTTCTCTGTCAAGCATTTGCATGGTTCGATCAAAAAGTTCAAATGTCTTATCAAACATGAGCGGTCGACCTCAAATCGACTGCATTACCAGTTATGCTAACTCTCCACTTATACTCTTATTCCATAAACTATTGCTTTCTTATTTATCATATAAAATCCTTCATCACTTTTGCCAAAAATATATCTGTCTGTTTCATATTCATTGCTTTGACGCCCATCTTTATAAATAACGTTAAAATAGTCATCATATTTTATTACAATAAAATCCGGTAGTTTTTTAACGAACCTGCCAAAAGACTTCTTCAATCCAAAACTCATATCTAGTCCTTTGTTTAAACATTACCATTCATTAACCAACTAAGCCACAGGCCCAAGATTGGCGGAAGAGGCAGGACTTGAACCCGCACACCCTTTTGAGGCGTCTGATCTCAAATCAGATGCTCTACCATTGAGCGACTCTTCCTTTAGTTCATCATCAATATTTAATCTTTCAAGAATAGCATCATCATCTAACTCTTTCACATATTCTAAATTCAATTATCAAAGACAAATCGAAGACTGAATGGTATTGTAAATATAGTGACTGCTCCCACGACTAAAGTCGTGGGCTTCTATGAGCCCTCACCGGTGCTTTCGCCTTGCGGCGGGGCACTGGTCGCTCAACAGACTCCAGCCCGAGTCTGGGTATGAAACGAAATTTTATGAATCTCCGAATCAGAGTGCTTTTCCAGAAAACCAGGATGATACCGTGGTGCTTTTTACATCTGGCCCTGAAGCAAGGAGCTTTTGACGGTGATTCAGTTCATTTTTTTATGGAACTCAACCGGCACTTTCAGCCTTGAAGAGTTCAGAACTGAGCCTGTCATTTAGAATATATATTACGGCTCGCTTTCATCCCACGGTTTCAACCGTGGGTTTTCTCGCTCACAGGATCATAAAGTGATAATCAATTATTATTGCCATGATCTTAATTTAATTATAGGAGAGGAGGGACTTGAACCCTCATTTTCAATGAACCAATTACGGGTATACACCTTATAAGAGTGTACCGATACTCTCCTGAAAGTTTGTTATAGACATATACTATACATGTTTTATCAATAGATTTATCTTATTGCTTTTTACTTTGAAAAATGGTAGGCACTGACAGACTCGAACTGTCGACCTGCTGGACGTAAGCCAGCTATTCTTACCGCTGAAATAAGTGCCTACAAATTAACTTTGACAGGTTCTGCATTTTCTTGCAGTCTTTGTAATTTGACCACTTTTTCATTAGAAATATTTACTTTTTCTAAAATTTCTAATGCTTTTTGTCTGGCAATGACATCATCAATATCAGTAAAAGGCACTCTAATAGTTAGTAAATAATTCATATACCTCCTTTGAAAAAATGGTGCGGCAGACCAGGATCGAACTGGCGTAGACATCATAGGCAATGATGTGCTAAACCGCTTAGCGACTGCCGCATAATTTTGGCGGTGAGTGAGAAACTTGAACTCCCATACCCTTCCGGGCGCTCGATCTACCATTATCCGAACTCACCATAGCACTTATCAAATAAACTTCAAATTTTGTGAAGTGAAAATATAACTCTCTCAATTTTTTAGGGTATGTGTAAGACCCTCTAAGAGAGTCACATTGTAAATGGGCCGGGCTGGACTCGAACCAACGAATAGTCGTAAGACGCCTGAGCTACAATCAGGTGCACTTGCCGCTATGCGACCGACCCAATTCTATTTGGTAGTGGCACGGGTAGTCGAAACCCGATTGCGTGGTTGAAAACCGCGCATCCTAAAGCCGTTAGATGATGCCACTATAAGTGAGTGACGGGGATCGAACCCGCGTATACCTACTTGGAAGGAAGGTGCCTGACCGCTAGGCTACACTCACATAAATTAGCGGCGATGAGATTTGAACTCATGAGGCTTGCGCCAGAAGCTTATGAGGCTTCCCAGTTAGACCGCTACTGTACGCCGCAATTTTCATATACCGGATGAGAGTTTTGAACTCTCAAAGACTTACTTTTGAAATAAGCGTGTTTACCAATTACACCAATCCGGCAATAGTATTAAAGATTTTCTTTTCATAATGGTGCTCGGAACCGGACTTGAACCGGTATAGGATCGCTCCCGAGGGATTTTACTTACTACTACGATTTTCATCGTCAACAAGCATTGTTTGTAGTCTGGACTATGTCTTCACCATGAGTCAACTGTTAACTTTTAGGTGACTGCCGTTTAGTCTCTACACCTTCTTTAGTTACCTAAAGCTTGGCTCGGCGTTGAGATTTTACACCGTCCACCGAATTTGACAGTTTACAATATACTTGTTTCCAAGATATACGACCCTTTTACAGAGTCCCTTGTGTCTACCAATTCCACCATCCGAGCATTCATTTCTATAGAAACTTATCTTATGCAATTATACGATTGATTATAACCTCCTTTAAACTCATTTCATTCTTGCTTTCCACTCCGGTGTCGGTTCAATGACTTGCTGCTTGCCATTGATCCACCAGATTCTTGGCTTTGGATTCCACCGGACGTTGAAATCGCTAATGTTCCACGAACAATACAATTTACGGTACGCCTTACCGTCAGGGACATCGTCTGTCTTTCGCACGATCCTGTTCGCATAGCGTTTCGCAAATGTCCGATACTTTGAACCTGTGCTCGTGAAATACGGTTCACGATACGATCTGCTCATGATGCACTCCTTGTTAAGTTTTACATCATGAGAACCTCCTTTGTTAGATGTTAAAAATTGATCTGTAGTGCCACTAAGCAAACACTTTCATTTAGTTTTCAAAATTACAGGAGCGACACGATTTGAACGTGTATTGCTAGTTTTGGAGACTAGAAGCTTACCAGATTAGCAGACGCTCCCAAAAATCTGGCGGAGTATAGCAGAATTGAACTGCTGACAACGGTTCGACAAACCGTGGTTTTACCACTAGACTAATACTCCGTATTGCTATTCTACAATCATTTACAATTAATGCGGATGATAGGACTTGAACCTACACGAGATTGCTCTCGCTACCACCTCAAAGTAGTGCGTCTGCCGTTCCGCCACATCCGCAAGAAATTCTGACAGTTGATCATTCCTACGACCAGTCCTGCCGGCACACTGTCGAGTGCCTTGGGAACTGGTACCGTTGCCAGTTCTAAGTTTGACCTTTTTGCAAACAGTTTGACAATCAAGTCTTGCCATTCTCCTATGATTTCAGAGATGGTAGTCTCAGATCATGCCATGACTGCTTGCTATAAACTGCGAGAAGCGAGACTTGAACTCGCAAGGAATTTCTTCCGCTGGGTTCTAGGCCCAGTGCGTCTGCCAATTCCGCCATCCTCGCGTAATTACGTTCTCAAATGTGCTTCATCATCAATGTCAAAGAACGCTCCAACCGTGCTCTAATTGTCTGACGTTTTTTGCGCGCATCAGCTAGCTTCTTTTTTAACTCATCGACTTCTTATTTCAATGTGACGACTTAACAACAATAGTTTAACAACATTCTTTGACACGTCATATTTTTTGCAAATTTGACGTAATGATTTGCTATTTTTGTAATCACTAACTATTTGTTCAATGACGTCATTAGATAACAATATATTTTTTCTATCTCTTTTTTTGAAACAATTACTGTCATAAAAATCTGACATGTATTTTTTCATCCATCCATTAACCTTTTGTGGTGATAGTCCAATAAGAACTGAAACTTTATTTACCCATCCAAAAGATGAATAATCTATCTCAGATTTGAGTATGCAATTTATTCGATCTTGCATTTTTTGTTGATTTTCAGGACTTAATCTTCGTTTTAGTTTTCTTTTCTGTTTTAACAATCGCTGCTGCTGCTGCTTAATTTGATTTTGCAGCTTTTGTTTTTGTATGATCTTAGCTTCTAGTTTATCTAATTTTTCTTGTTGTAATTGGTTTTTATAATCACTGTCTGACAAGTTCAACAATTTTTTAATTATCGTTCTACTGATATTGTATTTTCTTCTAAGTTCTCTAATTGTACAACCATTATCATGATCTTTGACAATATCAGTAAGTTTGTCACTATATGACATTAGATATTTTTGATGTCGATCAGCTAGTGTTCTTTTAGCATAATATCTTTTATCTCTTATTTCCACATGATTATCTAGTAATAACTGCTTAACAATTTTTTTTAATACAATATATTTTTTACAAATTTGACTTAAAGAATCGCCATTTTTATAGTCACTTATGATCTGTTTAACAACCTCATCAGTTTTAATAAACTTAGCTTGTTCACAAAAAACACGAGTACGTAATCTTAAGCATTCCGGACAGTATTGCTTTAAAAATCTTCGAACTTGTGTACTAGACACTTTCCACAATTCAGATAACTCAGATACGTATCCTCGTTTTTCTTGATCATTATTTTTAGCTATATTTACTCGATCTAAAATGGTTTCTAATGACAATTCATTACCTGCAATTTTTTTATTTTCATTAAACTGAATACTATTTTGCTGTAACTCTTCAATTTTTTTAGCGCGTTCAACACTGCGTTGTTGCCGTCGTTCTTTCAATGCGTGTCGATATCGATCTTTAGCTGTTCTTAACATTAAAAATGACGCATTAATTTCATCGTTAACATCTAATGTCATATTACTAATCTGTTTTTGCAACAATTCAATACATTGATTTACATCTCTTAGTACATGTTTCGCTGTAAATCGTAATATAATCCATCCTTGAGACTTTGACCAATTGTCACGCTCACAATCAATCTTCTTTACATTACTTAGTGAATGTGTATTGCCATCAATTTCAACATCAATTTTCAACATTGGAAAAGCAAAATCATATTCATATCGACCATTCATGTAATTTCTTACCCAACCTGTAATATCATGTCGTTTAAGTGCACTTTCAAATATTTTTTCAGGCCAACTTATCTTTGATGAATGATTTAATCTATATGGTACTTTTTCAGGGTGTAAGTCTAAATACTTCTTTCTTGCTATTGAAATTCGTTGTTTAGCTTCATCTGACATCTTAAAAGTTTCAGGATGCATCTTGCGAAGTGATCGCCAACGTTCACCTTTACTTTGACGATGACCTGCCAATGCATGCTTAACTACAAGTTTACCAAATCGTTCTTGCAAAGTCGCTAAAAATGCGCCTTCATTGTACAACTTGCGAATTTCTTGAACTTCTTGTAATTCATTCATATCTACCTCCTTAGATAGATATGAACTATCAAACAAAAAGATAAGTCATTTGCAAGTGCAATCAGAATGTAAGTACCTGCAGTCGGATTTGAACCGACGACTCCGATATTAAAAGTATCGTACTCTGACCATCTGAGTTATGCAGGCATTTACTTAATTTCAAAGATCATTAATCATCATCGTCAATTGAATCATACAACTATCTAAGGGTGAATGATGGGACTCGAACCCACACAGTCTCTGGAGTCACGATCCAGCGCTTTAGCCAGTTAAGCTACATCCACCATAATTTCCTTGTCATTTGGCCATACCAATTTTGTGATTGGTTTTGGTTTCCGGCCCCATTTTTGTTTGTCTTCTTTTGCCATGTTCATGAATTCATCAAATACATCTTTAGGAAGGAAGCACTTTGAGACTTCAAGTTTTTCCATAGCGAGCCTCCCTAAAATAAAAAAACCCCGTCGATTGGTTAGATCGGCGGGGTTTTTTGTGTATGCTAATTTTTGTTTTTTAATACACTCAAACCCCGCCTGTCCATATATCATAACCTTCTTCTTTTCCAAGGTATGATAAATAGGACAACCCCATTACCACGTGCTTTACACGTTCTATTGATAGCGTGGTGTGAAGTTGTAAGGTTTGCATTACGTGCTCCAATTAAATAATATACAACAAGTTTCTTGAAATATTCCTGAATATAAAACAATAATCAATTGAAAAAGCGAAGATAAACCATGTTACTTACTTCTTTTTAGCTACTTCTTTGACCTTAATAACTTTTGTTGTGTCGTTGACAACTTTAGTAGTGTCTTTAACAACAGTCGTGACAGTGTCAGCTTTTGAAATAGCTGTCACTGACTGCTTTGCTGCTGGTTTCTGACTGATTGCGATTGCTACAATTATAGCAGCAGTTACCATGATTACTTTTTGGATGACGTTTTAGATAAGCGCGTTGTTGATCTTGATCGAGATCGTCCCACTTGCGTGCTTCTTTCAAAAACTCAGTTTGAATTACTGTAAGATGTTTCATATCTTTCACCTTTCAATAGTGTTGAAGAAATCAGCAGCTTCATCGCTGTCACTCCAATGTCCTAATCCCATGAAACCCGATATTTTCAAGAACTCATTTTGAATCACGGCTAAATGTTCATTGAATACTTCCTTTCGTTTTTAAAGTCTCATTCAATTTATCACTGATCCATTCATAAGGATCGCCCGTCCTAGCTTTTGCTGTTCCGTATGGCATTTCTTTTGTTTCCATGGTAAAATAGTCAAACAAATTTTCATATAATTCGTCTGATAATTCACCTGTTTTTTGAAATTTTTCAATATCAGACTTGCTATCAGAAATAATTTTCTTTAGTTTAGCAGCAAATTGCAATTCAGATATGTGTTTTTCTCTTGCTTTTTCTGCTTCAACACTATCAGGTCCATATTTTGGCCGTTTTTCACCAGGATCACCTATTTTTGGACCAGCAGTTAATCGTTTTTTCGATTTTGGATGAGCTTTAAGATATGCTTGTTGCTCTTTTCGAGACAATTCATTCCATTTACGAGCTTCTTTTACAAATTCTGATTGAACAATAGTTGCATATTTCATAAATACCTTTCTTTTCTTATAAACTTTTTAATTCCCATTTACTTGTAATTGCATCAGCATAGTTAATAATAAAATTCTTAGCTTCGTCTATCGTATTAAACTCTGGTTTTAACGTTATCCACTTCCAACTACAATTGGGATTTTTATCTTCCATTATGTCTGCTTTTTCTACCATCAATTTAATACGATGCGGCTTAGATGTAATGAGACCGACTTCTTTTCCACTGAATTTAATAGCGTTGTGATCTTCTGCAAAACTGCGCCACTTGCCTGTAGGTTTCTCAGTCTTAAATGTGAACTTGCTTTTTTTCAACGGTTTCTGTACTAGCTGTTCGCTGACCGATGATGTAACTGACTCGCGCTTAACTAATTCATCGGGAGCAGCATGACCTTCAATATTTTCATTATCAAGTTTAAACCTATACTTACCAGGAACTCCAGAAGACTCTAAATCCCGAATAATAGTTGCAGGTTCTTTATTTCCTTTACTATTAACTATATGAACTTTATCACCCACTCTATATCTAGCTGTTATCCTGCGTTTAGTCTTAGGATGTCTTGAAATATATGCCTTTTGCTCTTCATAAGACAGATCATCCCAATTACGGGCTTTTTTCAAAAATTCTAATTGAATAATAGCTACATGTTTCATATGCCTTTACTTCTCGTCAATCATTGATGACAAAGATTTTTAACTATTGTCTATTTCTTCTTTGATGTTTTTCAATCTAGATTCATCAATGATGAATTTATTTAATCCACCTTCAGCAGCTTTTACTGTATAGAAATTGTTTGATTTATCAAGTATCATCTTATAATCGTCTTCTAACGTTTTCTTCTGAGACATTAATTCTCTATTTTCACCTAATTTGCTTGAAATTTCTTGCATTCTTGGATACATATCACGCATATTAAAAGGCTTAATGTTATCAATTATTTTTCGTACTTCATCTACTAAATTCGTATAATAATTCTTTATAGCTTCTTTCTTTTCTGGTTCCATACGCTTTTTAATTCCAAAAGACACGTATGCTTTTTCATCGGTCCTCACATATGTTTTCATCGTATCTTCATCAAACCACGGTTTTGATCGCGCCCAACTTTCAAATATTTTCGTATATTTTTTCTCTGACCCTTCATCCCATCTCGGATAATCATCGTCTTCTTCGCCCGGCCTGCTATGCCAAGTGCCTAAATGCCTAAAATCAACTTCAAGATATTTGACCTCGCCTTTATGATTTTTTTGTACATGTACTCTTTCTCTTTCATCTGAATCGTACCTCTCTCCTCCTAAATTTAGTGATTCTAAAGAACTTTTAATTGCGTCTGCTGGAAAAAGTTTGCGCTCTTTCAATTTTTCTGGCAATTTTTGTTTAACTGGTCCAGATTTTTTCGATTCTACAAGCTGTGTTTCTGGTTCTACAGCTGTTAAATATGATCCGCTAATAGCATTAGCTTTAAAACCATCTCCGAATGATATATTATAATAACTTGTAGCAACTTTACCATTGTCGACCTCAATGGCTTCGACTGTTGCTTTCTGACCTTGATGGTCAAATAATTTTTGAAATGTCTGTTGGTCTATACCAAAATCTTCAGCAGTAAAATCTGCTCTAACTTTATCAGTATGAAGATCAAAGATTGCCTGTTTACCGATTAATTCTTTAGATTGTGACTTCTGTACACTAGCTTGTTCAGGTCTGGCTGTTAATCTTCTTTTTGTTTTTGGATGTCTCGAGAGATAGCCCTTCTGTTCTTCATAAGAGAGATCGTCCCACTTTCGAGCTTCTTTCAAAAATTCTGTCTGAATAGTTGCCAAATGTTTCATGAATGTGATGCTCCTTTGCCAGATTTACTTACGATATAAACTGCAGGTATAAATCTATAGTGTTGAGACACTACACGCCCTGGCTGTAGAACTGCAGACCCAAATCCACTGTTAAAAATTGATGGTCGTTGTCTTCTCGATCTCAGTTGATTGATCCTAACGCCGCCCTTGCGATAATCTACACTGACAACTTCTGCCGACCAATTATAGTCATGACCTTTAATCATTATAGTATCGCCTGGATGAATACTCATTAAATTAATTTTTTCTCGACCCTCTTCAGTGCGTCGTTGTTTTCTATTGTTAATAGCTTGATCAAAATCTTGTCGTACCTTTTTTATCCTCTGGGCATCCTTTTCTGAAGTTTTACCTATAAATGTTAAGCCGGGACCATACGTGCCCGAATGTTTAGTATGCCAATGCTTGCCGTCATCTGTCGTGACGTTTATCGTCGTCCATTTATGTCCATATTTAATGCGAACAATAGTTCCTTCGATGCCATTTCTAAGTTTAACTCGATCACCTGTACTAAAATGTGATCCTGTTGGCCGTTTAACTTTTTCAACTTTTACTTTTGGCGCTTTAAATTCTCGCATTTCTCTAAGACTTTTAACAGGTTTTGCGTCCTTGAGCACTACAAAATTTTGCTTAATATAATTGTTAACTGCTTCAACAGCCTCGCCTGATGACCTTTGTCTAGCGATAAGTTTATTTGACGATCTGACTAATCTATTTACTCGTCTGTTAAGAGCATTTACTATTTTCTGTGTTTTCGGTGCTGTTAGATCGTGCTCTCTCAAATCATACGTTTTAGGATTATTACGCGGAGGTGTGCCGTTTAAAGCTTTTTCTAAAACCCAGCTAACTTTTGCTCTTGGGACTTTAATGTAATTTTTATTAATTTTGTCGAGCAGTCTATTTAACTTCTTCACACCGACGACTATTCGTTTTGAACCAATCATTTCATTAAAATCGGTCTCAACTCCTTTTGCTCTCGGCTTTGCCGTCAATCTACGTTTAGTTTTTGGATGTCTCTTAATATACCGCTTTTGCTCATCATACGACAAATCTTTCCACTTTCTCGCTGTTTTAACAAATTCAGCTTGTATAACGGCTAAATGCTTCATGAAGATCACTCCATTGATTTGTGTTTTCGCTTATAACTAACGGGTATATAATCTGCAAAAGCAAATACTATATTATCATCACTTATACCTTTTGCTTTAAAAAATTCCTTTAACGTAGGATCTTGTTCTAAGCGATTTCTAACAGTATCATATACAGCATCATCATTTTCAAGCATGCCGCTGCTTTTTAAGTCTCTAGCTATTTGACGACCGAGCCTTTTAACTTTGCGGTCTGTCCATATTTTCTTTCGTTGTCCTCTTGGCTCTTTCGACCGCTGTAATTTGCGTTCTTCGCGCCTCAGTTGTCGTTCTTGCATTCTTTTTTGAAAAGCAGCTTCTTCTTCTTTGGTAGCACCAAAGAACAATTCAACGCCTGAATCTTCGTATGGATGAGGCGTTCCTTTTGATGTTCCCGAACGATAAAAATTACTTACTATTACTGGAATATTATCGATCGTGCCTTTTGCTATTTGCATTTCTAATCGTTCGCCTAATGATTTACCAGTATACGCCTGTTCTTTTCCGCCTTCTGATAAATCTAATACGACCGGTTTCGATTCTTCACCTGACGACTCATCAAATATTGGAGTAAGCTTTAACTTTTCTACTAAATTTTTATAAAGATCATGATTTTCATTAGCATCAATGTCTTGAGTTTCAGCATCTTCGCTTATAATTATATGTCTAATAGGCTCTTTTAATCCATTTATTTCTTGACGGATTTTTGAACCATAATGCATAAACAATGTTTTATGAATGTCTTCTTCTTGGGGTTCTAATGGCGGCAATTCATTTATAACATCTACGGTTCGCATTTTCTTTGCATTGTCGTATATCTTTTTGAATCGTGTATAAGTCTGCATAGCTTCTGGCGTCGTGTCGGCAAAAGAATGATCGGCTTTAATGTGTGTTAAGACTTTATCTTTATCTACAAATTTTCGATCGCACAAAGGACAGACTTGAAAACTAGTATCTGACATTGGTGGTTGAACTGTTATTCGCTTTTTAGTACCTGGATGTTGTTGAATATATTTACGTTGTTCAAAATAATTCAAGTCATTCCAATATGGATCAGATAATGCTAATTTCATAAATTCTTTACTAATCGCAGATAAGTGCTTCATGCTATGCTCCTTGCAATGTTTGCATTGAATGTTGATCTTTCATGTGCCGTGTTTTTTCATATCTCTTAATTCGTCTAAATTTGGGTTTTAATCTATATCTTTTTCTTTTTATAAAATCGTGAGGTTTACCCGTAACAACTTTCTTTGATCCCGGATGATCTTCTAAATATTGTCGTTGTTGTTGCATATTCATTTTCATCCAACGACGACTATATTGTTTTGCAAATTTCAAGAATTCAGTCTGTATCAATGCTACATGACTCATAAAATCATTTTTCTAATTCAAAATTAAAATTTGTCCATCCTGCGACCGGCACTGCTTTGACTGGTGAAATGCCCATACCAAACTTTAAGCTTACCACATCATAACCTAATAATTTAAGCAACGTCATGATCTGGCTTGACGTATGACCCACATAACAATAAACTAAGATCTTTTTATCTTTTGGAAGCGATTCTAAATTTTTTTCTTTTAATATATCTAACCAAAATATGTTAATCGCATTTTTGATATGACCCTTTTTAAAACTGTCTTTATCGCGTAAATCAATCATTAAGTCAAACGGATTTTTCTTTGCTTCGATCTTTTTATTTAATTCTTCAGGCGTGATATAATTCCAATCATCTTCAGTATTTTCAAGATACTTTTTTGCGAGCGCTAAAATATTGTCTTCAACAAATTCATTTTGTATTTTAGCGAAATGTTTCATTTATAACTGCCCGTGTAGTTTCATGCTTTTTGCTCTTTTTAATGCAATTTTATATTGTTGGTTGCCAGGATCTAATTTATTTAACCGTTCGATTGCATTAATTATCATCAACTTATGTTTAAATGCCGCAAATCCTCTACCAATAATAGAATATCCAAATCCTTGTATCAAATCGTCAGCATTAGGATTACTATCATGAATCTCTTGTAACTCTTTATCAGTCGGATCGCGATATTTAGTTGCAGTAAAAAAACTGGGTTTTTTATGACTAGAACTCTTATCACTTATTGCCATTTTAAAAAATTCATTTTGTATAGCTGCTAAATGTTTCATTGATAATGTAGCTTTATTCATGAATTTTCCTTTTCAGTTAATCTATTTTTTAAAAATTCATATAATAATCGCACGCCAAAACCAGTAGCATAATGTGGAATTTCACCATGCGAGTGATCGATCTCATCTCGCACGTCTTCGTTAAATGCTACATTTGACATGTCGATATGAGCCCACGTGACATCATTGACAAATTGTTGAATGAACACTGCCCCCATAGCTGACTTTGCCTGTTGTTGTTCAAACGAATTCCTATAATCAGCAATATCGCTCTCTACAGATTTCTTATAATCTTTGAACAGCGGCAACTTCCACACTCTTTCGTTAGTGAGTTTACCCGCCTTATACAGTTCGCGAGCAAGTTGATCGTTGTTAGTAAATAAACCAGCAGCTGATTTACCAAAAATGTTAATTATTGTCCTAGTCAATGTGGCAATGTCAATTAACATTGTCGGTCTAAAATTCTCGATACAATAAGAAATAGCATCTGCAAGAATCAAACGACCTTCTGCATCAGTATTATCGATTTCCACCGATTTACCATTATAAGATGTATAAACATCACCTGGGAAATAAGATTTACCATCTATAGAATTATACGTTAACGGTAATACGCAAACTATATTGATTGGCAACTGCAATATAGCCACAGCCTTCATTAGCGCTGTCATTGTCGCAGCGCCAGCAATATCTTTTCTCATTGATTTAATTTGTTCTGGTTCTTTTAATACAAGACCACCAGTATCAAAAATAATACCTTTACCAATTAACGCTATTTTACCTGTAGAAGTTTGATTACCTGCGTATTGAATTGTGACCACTCTTGCAGGATATGGTGAGCCTTTACTAACTGCTTGTATTAAACCAAATCGCTTCATTATTTCGTCAGGAAGAATTGTGACGTCTAATCCTAATGGTACTAATTCATTCTTAATAAAATTAGCAAAAATTTCAGGATATTTATCTTTTGCATTTTTATTAACCATGTCTCTAGCAAAATTAGTGCATTCACAAACAGTTTGTATTTCTTTTAAATCATCTTCAGTAATCTTATCAGTAGTAATTTCTATAGCTGATAGATGATGATATTTTTTTGTCTTATAAAAATCAAATTTATACGAACCTAAAATTATTCCTTCAACACAAGCAATAGTTAATCGTTTATTGAACCACGCGGGTATTATTATAGATATTTTCGGCCATTTAAGATATTCAGTTTTTTGTATGCCGTGAGCAGTCGTAGTCCTAATGACATTCGCAGAGACTTCTTCACCACAACCACAGCAGACTATCAAATCATTACCATCAGTGCGAACATTAACTTCATTCACTTCGGCATTAAAATCGTTAAAACGATTGTCAACCGTTCTAAAAAACATCAATTTGCTTTTGAAGTTTGACCGGTCAACTAAATACAAATTCATCGCACTCTTATCAAGCGCCAGCCTTATAAACTCATTATGTATAGTCTTATATTTCATATAATATCACCTGCAAATACTTTTGACTTATCAATAGCGACGATCATTTTGTTATTTATACTAGATTTTTCGAGTGTCAAGCTTCTAGACCATGGCACATCTAATTTATATTGACCAGTTTTTGCATTGAAAAATACGGCCGTGCAATAAACTGTTTTCTCTAAATTATGTTCTTGATAAGTGAATTTTAAAACTTTATCGACTGCAGCTGCAGATTCAAGTTGCCAATCAGTGTCAGGCGGTGAATTCCTATCAATTTCTGGATCTTCACTATCGATTTCTCTCTTTGTCGCCTGTCTATTTTTAATACTAAAAATAACTAAAATGATGCATACTAAAACTATAGTTATAGCACTAATTGTAATTGACATTATACAATCCTTTTTTTATTTAACTATTCTGTAATAGCGCTTTTATAAAATAAATAGACAGTTTACACGACATTGACAGTGCTACTGATTACTAATCCATGAACTACAAACCACCAAAATCACCGTTCACCCAAATTAAGCCTATAGCTAAAAAATTTTTCAAACGCTTTAGATCGCCACAAGATATATTAAAAACGAAGAAAAATTATCTCATTAAACTATTGAAACCTCTCGGTCTTTATAGAAGACGAGCGACAATAATAAAAAAATTCAGTCGCGAATATGTTAATAAAGAATGGACATTACCAATTGAATTATATGGCATTGGTAAATATGCCAATGACAGCTATCGCATCTTTTGTACTGGCGATTGGCAGAAAGTCCGACCAAAAGACAAAGCATTAAGATTGTATTGGAATTGGTTAAATGCCCTAACGCTCTTAGTCATCTTCTGAGATTGCTATTCCCATAGTCGTGGTAACTTGTACGACAGCACTAGTGTCTCTACCGTGTGAAATCATAGATTTTCTGACAGTAAAACACGCTCTTTTATATATCTTTCCACATTTCAAAAGCTTTATTATCTACTTGTTCAATCGACGTAAGAGGTATTCTCCATCCGCCAACTATTACCTTCGATCCCTTTGTACCTTCAACAATTCCACTCGCAGTCCCTTTACTTGGATCATATCCTGGCGGTTCTTGTTTCACTCTAATTGGCCTAAAAGTTCTTCTAGTTAAACGTCTTCTAAATGATTGAGGTCTGTACTTTGTTTTCCACGATACTCTTTTCCCAATGAGCTCTTCAGGTTTAATTTGGACTTTACCTCGTTCTTCTTTTGGAACTTGCTTAGTTTTAGTAATCAATGATACGGGCACTTTCCATCCATTGTCTGTTTTAACATAAGCACCGTGTTTTCCTGCTTTAACTCCCGTCACCCTACCCGTCATTTCTCTTCCAAAATTCTTTCGCGATGTCCATGTGATGATTTTGCCCATCAAATCTGCATGTTCTTCTTTTTCATGCTGATGTTCTTCTTTTTGTTCTTTTTTATATTTTTGTTCAGATCTAATGTGTTCAAGCTTTTCAAGCAATTCTTGTGGCGGTTGTCTATCCGGATTATTAATTGCAAATTCATATACATCGATTATAGCTTGCTTGCGATCTGCTAATTCACGAGCAATGTCTATCGGTCCTGCGTCTTCCCATCGTCTCGCACCTCGTTCACCACGAGCCATTATGGATTGTATTTTCTGTTTTAACTTTCTGATTTTAGCTTCGGCTTTAGTTCTTGAAATTCCTTTAAAATTATCATTATAAAAATCCAAAATCGTATCGCCATGTGACTCACTAGATTCGCTTAAAGACTGTCCACTATCTGGTCTAGCCGTGAGTTTTCGTTTACTTTTAGGATGTCGTCTCAAATATCCCTTTTGATCTTCATATGACAAATCTTTCCATTTACGAGCTTCTTTTAAAAACTCGCACTGAATTGTCGCACTGTGTTTCATAATACATACCTTTTGATTTGTTTTTTCTTGAAATATGTTCTTTACATGCTTAATAATCTCTTTCAAATTGATTTAATCGTTTATAGTTTTGAAGTGTCAGACGTCGGTGTGAGTGCCGGACAGCAAGTATATTTGCGAAATCCAAAAACTGGAAATAAGGTTAAATTTACATTATTTAAAACTGATAAAGATAGTACAGGTGAAGATACGTATGGTTGGTGGTATCAAAGTGAAAATGGTAATTTCAAACTATTAATTGTGACTGCTCCCCCGACTAAAGTCGGGGGCTTCCATGAGCCCTCACCCGTGTCTCGCCTTGCGGCGGGGCACAGGTCGCTCAACAGACTCCAGCCCGAGTCTGAGTATCTCTAAAGCAGAGTTCATATCTCTGCTCGTTTTGAAACCGCAGTGAGGACAGTGATGTAC
>Ga0315291_10000128_pt1 | contig 85966 bp, 69 predicted proteins | sample YL17G12_20_MG_FD_203070 | JGI IMG/M metagenome (GOLD analysis project Ga0315291, IMG submission 203070) | Sediment microbial communities from Yellowstone Lake, YNP, Wyoming, USA - YL17G12_20 | ecosystem: Environmental > Aquatic > Freshwater > Lake > Sediment | place: USA: Wyoming | collected... | reverse complement strand
ATGCAAGAGTATCTTTCAGTTATACTAATCCTTCTTCTACCACTACTACAATTTCTAGTACTACTAGTACAACCACTACTTCGACTACAACTTCTACATCAACTACAACCACTATTTCAATTACAAACATACCATGTTCTGGCACAACTAATTACGACTGCAGTGCACCTCAAGATAGCATAGATTCCATAGATAGTATTATAGCTCCATCCTATCCTTTGAACTGTGGAAATAATGTAAACATTGCAGTGCAGTGGACAGGATATCATTATGGTGATGCAAACCATTGGGGTTTCTTTATAGAGGATCATGGCCAGTACATACCAGTTGGTAACTGCATTTCTTACGTAGATGGTGAAATTTCCCCTCATACTAAATATAACATGAGTTGTTATGTCAACATACCCCAAGCTGGAGATATTAATAACGGAACTTATAATTTATGGGTAACTGGTAGTGATGCTAACGGTTATTGCAATCCATTGGATGATGGAACATATGACGAGAAATATACATCTATAACACTCACCGGTTGTGGGTATACCCCACCATGCAGCAACTGTCCGAAGAAAGTGACTCCTGATGAATGTAGAGTGGTTTGTAATAATGTTGGCGAATCGAATCCAACCAGATGTAAATGTTTATCCAACCAAGAATGGTATGTTTATGATGTAACCTGCCCCCTTTTCGAAGTGTGGATAAATGCTATTCCCACATCGAATGTAGATGTAAGCTTGTACGCAACATCAGACAAATCATGTCCAACGACTTCATCATCCAATTGTTTTAATAATAGTTTTGGTTCGGGCCAGAAGGAAATGTGTCATTTCCCCATGGGTGAGATGTATTCACCTCAATACTTCTTGGTCAATAAGGTGAGTGGCCCATCATACGATCAAAATAACTACTATGATATAATCTTGACTTGTAAGCCTGATCCTTCATGTTTAGGTAGTACTTCTCTGGGCATGTTATTAAGTGTGCCACCAAATGTGCCCCCATATCTCCCAAATACAAACGATACATACTATAAAATTACTAATCCAGTACCTGGTAGAACTGTTATTGTAACTTTGCAACCTTATTCAGGTACTGATTATAGCTTATATTGTTCCAAAGCACCGAATCTATTCCCATTTTTAGGAACAACAAAGCCTTATGTCTATTATAGTAACAATGCAGGTTATGGTGGACAGGAAACATGCACTTTTACTGTTCCTATTTCTGGAACTTATTATTATCTAGTTCATCATGCCAAGGGCGGTTACGGATATAGTGTAAAATGGGAGTATTCAGGGCCAAGTAGCACGACAACGACGATTTATATAAGCAGTGGAGGAGGCGGTGGTGGAAGAATGCCACTGATGATAGGAGTGACAGAAGTATTAAACAACCCGATAGTGATCCTAGTTGCACTGATAGCGATAGTAGTAATAATCTATGGAGCATTCAAGTTCTTTGCCATGCCAAAAAAACATAGGTAAACTTTGATTTTTTATTATTACTCTTGAAAATAATGCTCAGATGATTGTATGATACAGGAAGTGTTAAGACCAGAAAATAAGGTACTAATCATAGCAGACTACAGAGAAAATAATAGCTTGATTATAGATCGCTTAAAGGATGTAGGGGCATTGGTCAGAGCATTACCGTTAAAAGTAGGTGACTTTATTTGTTCTGACAGAGTTTGTATAGAGAGAAAAAGTGGTAATGATTTTGCTTCGTCTTTGATAGATGGTAGATTATTCGAACAAGCGATAGAAATGAAAGAAAATTTTTCAAAACCAATATTTCTTGTAGAAGGCAATTATAATAGGCCTGAAATGAATGATAACGCGATAAAATCTTCTTTGGCATCGATTTTAATAGATTTTGATATACCAATAGTATTTACAAGAGATGAGATAGATACAGCAAAGACAATTTTCTGGATTGCTAAAAGGGAACAATTTATTCATAAAAGGATAGTTGGAATAAAAGGTAAGAAAAAACCAAAACAGATTGAAGAATTACAAGAAAGTTTCATTTGTGGTTTGCCTGGAGTATCAACGGTCTTGTCTAAAAGAATATTGAATAAATTTAAGACAATAAAGAATTTTGTCAACACTACAGAAAATGAATTAACCAAGGTTAAGGGTATTGGAAATATGCTTGCTAAACGTTTACATATTTTATTGAATAAAGAACATGGAGGAAGTGCGTGAAGAAACCTATAATAGTCGGTTTTGACCCTGGTACAACAGCTGCTATTGCTGTGTTAGACACAAGGGGTAGAATTCTTCTTTTAGAAAGTAGAAAAGGTTTAAAGAAAAGTGATGCTATCAAGTCAATAATACAAATCGGTAAAACTTTAGTCGTTGCTGGAGATAGAGTGCCTTTACCAAAAAATGTTGAAAAATTAGCAAGCTCTCTAGGATGCAAACCTTATAGTCCAGTGAAAACATTATCTTTGGTTGAGAAGGAAATTTTAGTTAAATATTTTATAAAAGAAATAAAAAATGACCACGAAAAAGATGCATTGGCTGCTGCCCTACAATTTTTTAAAGTAAATAAAAAAGTATTCGATAGGACAGAGGAACTACTTTCATCTTTAAACTTAAATCAACTTTATGACAGGGTTATAGAATTACTAATAACAGGTAAAGCCGAAAATATAACAGAAGCTATAAACAAGAGTTTGACAGAAGGTAAGATCAAACCAGATATTTCTGAGGATAAAGTGATTATTAAAAAAGATACAGATAAAATCATTGATGATTTACAAAAAAAAATAAAGAATCTGGAAAGAGATGTAGAAATCCTGAAAGATTATAATCAAATGTTAAAAAGAAAATTAGGGGAGATGGAGGATAAGGTTCAATATTATAAAAACAAAACTCAAGAGAAAATTGATTTGGATTCTATAGGGAGAATTAAAAAAAATATGGATAGTTTAAGAACTGAACTTGAAACAACTAAATCATTAAATGAAAGGCTGAAGTCGTTCAGAAAATTAGAATTAAGTGGTTTTGACCCAATCATAGAGGTTGGAGATATCAGGGATAGTATAATAAAAGAATTGGATGAATCGATGGGTTTGGAAAATAAGATTATCTTGGTTAACAGCACTGAAAATTTACAGATCTTTAATGATTACAAAATAAAAACATTGATTTGCCCCAATAAACCTGAAGAAAGAATCATGGGGGAATTAAACTTCCCTATAATACTAAAAAAAGATATTTCCATTGAAAAAATGAAAGATATATCAGTAGTAAGTAAGGAGAAATTCGAAGAAAATTTAAATCAGGCTAGGAAAACGGGGTTTGTTGAATGGATAAAAGAACACAAAAAAAGAAAATTATAAAAGAAGTTTTATTTTTTCTAATAAAATTTAACGTACTTTTGATCCCATTTTATCTGATAATTCTACTTGACATAAATTTTTATCCTTTGCAAATTAACTTCGCAAATTTTATAGCCATGATATTAAGAGGATTGGGTTATAACATAGAAACATCAAATTTTATCATTTTTGTTGATAAAAGCTACCCTATAGATATTTCAAGAGACTGCATAGGCTGGAAGGGCATATATTCATTATTTGCTCTACTGTTTGCTACACATGGCAAAATAAAAAATAAACTAAAGTTTTTCGCAATCTGGGCTCCAGTACTTTTCTTAATAAACATATTTCGTGTTTTAATAACTTTTTTGATAGGTGTGAATTATGGTTTAATATATCTAGAAATAGCTCACAGCTTCTTATGGCAAGAAGGTATGATTTTAATCGTAGTAGCCATTTGGTATTTCTGGTTAAAAAAGGGAAATTTAATAGGGGATGTGAGAAATATATTATAAAGAGATTTAATCAGGTGAAGCTTTGCCCAAGGATATAGAATTAGAGGAAAAAATTAAGGAATTTGAGGAAAAAATTAAGCTGTTAAAGTTATTAAATGACAAAAAATTTGCAGACTTGGAATTAAAACAAGGGGAATTCGAAGGAAAAGTAAATAGCATATCTGTAGACCTTCCAAAATTAAAGGAAAATACAGCTACTATAGAAGATCTTCTAAATATAATTAACTTGGGTATAATAAATAATAAGAAAAAATTTGATGAGCTTGCTTCTCATGTTTTGACGATAGAAACATTACCCAAAAGCATCGATAAGACAATGGAAAATTATGAGAAAAAACTGACAGAATTGGACACAAAAGTAAATGACATATCAATTCAATTGAACAAAATGGGAACGCTAAAAGAAGAATTAATAAAAGTCTTTGAAGACAGTATTTCTTCAAATGTAAAAAGTTTAAGAGAGACAGATGAGAGCAATAAAATAGATATAGAGCACTTAAAGAAAGATATTGATGCTATTTCTTCCAGCATAAAATCTTTTGAAAGAACCATCGAGCTTACTAATTTGGATGACATAATAAGGCGTTTTGATTCACTGGACAAGAAGACGATAAATACGCAGTCAGAAGTGGAAAATTTGAGAAATTTGATGCCAAGTATATCACTTACGAGCGGCGATGTTGAAGTCCTTAAGAAAAGAGTTAAAGAAATGAGCTCAAACATAATGAATTCTCTGGATAAAATAAACGAATTTGAACTGAATGTAAACAAAAAAGTCTCAAGTATAGAAGGTCTGCTAGAGAAGGCACAACACCTAGAAGCTATAGAAGAGATTAGTAAAAATATAAAAGATGATTTGAACAATTTCAATGCTTCTAAGGCTGAGATTCAGAACATATCGAATGATATCCTAAATCAAGTTTCTGTCATAAAATATGTAGGCAAAGATATTGATGATTTAAAGGCGTCTAATACCGAATTACAAAAAATGATTAATGATAATACTCTAAAGTTACAAAGTTTTAATAAAGAGGAGATGATGGATATGGTTACGGCTAATAAAAGAAAAACAGACGAATCCATAAAGCGATTTGAGACTGTCTGGAAAAGACTAGATAGAATAGAATCCAAGATAGGTTCCTCTTCTGAACAGACGGATAAAGTTGAAGATAAATTCAAAGAATTATTGCCCGAGGTCAAAAAAGTAAAAATTCTACAAGATGATATGGAAAGACTTTGGAATACGACTGTGGATCTACACAGAGTACTCAAAGGTATAAAAGGCAAAATAGATAATTTCGAGGAAAATAGTGTAAAAATACTGCAGAGTTGGGAAGATGAGATAAAAACAACTCGAGATAAAATGAGTAAGATGGAAGACGATATGAAAAGTTTTTCACAGTTACCTACTAATATTAATCAAGTTTTCACTGATTTGAGCAACAAAATTAAGGATTTGGAAGTGCAGAATAACCAGATATTATGTAGTTATGCTAAGAAAGAAGGTACTGAGACTGCATCTATTGTAGAAAAATTAAAAGAATTGGATATACTCAAGAATCAAGTTGAAAGTATAAAGACGTCTATGATTTCTTTCAACAGAATATGGGCTGATTATCAAAGAGTATTGGATGAAAAGCTTAGATCTATAAAAACTGAAAATGTAAGAACAAGTTTACCGATAACAGTACCACAAAATGCCATAGAAGAAGTTAATTCACTTAAGAACATGATAAATAAACTATCTGCAGATAATGAACAGATTAGAAAAATGGCGAGTGAAATAAGGGTAAATCAACTACATTCAGTAACGCCTGATGTGTTTATCTCTCTTTCATCTAAAATTACGTCTGTTGAGAAGAAAATGGGGGAAATAGACAGGGAAATGAGCAAATTAATAAGCAGCAGACCAGTGGTGCTAGAATAAAGTTTATAAGTCTTACTTCATTAGTTTTGTTTTATGACCGAATCTTACACCCTGATAATTTCGGAAAAACCGCAGGCCGCATCAAGAATAGCCGATGCATTGGCAGAAGGTAATGTAAGGCAAATTAAAAGAAAGGGTGCATATTGGCTAGAATTTGTTAGAAACGATAAAAAATATATCGTTGTTCCTGCTGTAGGGCATTTATTGGTTCTAGATACTGTAAAAGGCAAAGGCTGGGATTATCCTGTTTTTGATACAGAATGGGTGCCGACTTTCACGAAAAAAGGCACGGAATTCACGAAAAAATATTATAATAACATAAAAGAAGTTGCAAAGGATGCTGACGATTTCATTATAGCGACAGATTTTGATGTTGAAGGGGAAGTTATAGGGTATAACATAATACGTTTCATCTGTAAAAGAGATGATGCAAAAAGGATGAAGTTTTCTACTTTGACAAAAATGGATCTTGTCGAATCTTATGAAAATATGATGGAACACATAGATTTTGGCCAGGCTGAAGCTGGCTTAACTCGCCATTATCTAGACTTTCATTGGGGTATAAACACTACTAGAGCATTGACTTTAGCAATGAAAAAATACATGAAGAATGCATTTGTAGTCGTTTCAAGCGGTAGAGTTCAATCACCTACGTTAAAAATTCTAGTCGATAGAGAATTGGAGATTAAAAATTTTGTTAAAGTACCATTCTGGCAACTAGAATTGCATTGCATTTTTGATAAAGGCATGATAATCGCTTTTTATGAGAAAGATAAAATTTGGGACAAGAAAGAAGCAGAAAGAATATTTTCAGAATGTACAGGTAAAGATGCTAAAGTAAAAGAAATTGAGATAAAAAATCATCAAATACTTCCTCCATTCCCATTCGATACTACTTCTTTACAGATAGAGGCATACAGATGTTTTGGTTTTTCACCCACTCAAACGATGAGCATTGCTGAAGCTCTGTATAATCGTGCATTGATATCTTATCCAAGAACTTCTTCACAGAAATTGCCGAGTAAAATTGGTTATCGTAAAATTTTAATGAGTTTGGCAAACATAAGTGAATTCAATCAAATAAGCCAGGAATTGTTATCTAAAAGTGTTTTAAAGCCAAGGGAAGGAAAGAAAACAGATTCTGCACATATCTCCATATATCCTACTGGAGAAATACCGAATAATTTGACGAGTCAAGAATTCAAATTGTATAAACTAATCGTTAAACGCTTCTTTTCTCTATTTGGCAAACCAGCTGCTAGAGAAGTAATGAGAGTTATTCTAGACGTCAATAATTATAATTTCATAGCTAATGGCGTAAAGACCTTAGATTCTGGATGGATGAGATATTATGAGGAATTTATACAATTGAAAGAGCAGATATTGCCTGCTTTACGTATAGGACAAGTGTTGAAAGTCAAAGAATTGAAGATGCTAGATAAAGAGACACAGCCGCCAAACCATTATACTCAGGGTTCTATTATAAACGAGATGGAAAAAAGGGGTTTAGGGACAAAAGCAACAAGAGCACAGATATTACAAACACTTTATGATAGAGGTTACATAAAGGGAAAGAGCATAGAAGTGACTGGATTTGGTGAAAAAGTAGTAGAGGTTTTGAATCAATACTGCCCCAAGATTGTAAGCGAAGAAATGACAAGAAAATTTGAGGAAGACATGGAACTTGTCAGAGAACAAAAGAAAAAAAGGGATGATATAATCGATGCAGCAAAGAAATTATTAACAGAAATTCTCACTGAATTCAAAGAAAATCAAGATAAAATAGGTGAAAGCCTTTCAGAATCATATGTTTTATTCAAAAAAAAGGAAAGGATGATGGGAAAGTGCCCTCAATGTAGTAATGATTTAAAAATAATTGTTTCTAGAAAAACCGGAAAGAGGTTTATTGGCTGTACTAATTACAAGAATGGTTGTAGATTTTCTACTCCTTTACCCCAAAGTGGGTTTATAAAATCGTTAAATAAGCCATGTGATATATGCGGTTATCCATTGATATCGGTTAGGTTTAAGAAGAAATGGTACCCATCCTGTACAAACATGAAATGCCCCAGTAAAGAACAGAACAAAACGAACAACTCTGTAGAAAATTGAGGTCAAATGTTCAAGATTTTTTCTATTTCTTTCAAGAATGTCTCGGCATCCTGTATGGCAGATTTAGCATCTTCTTTTCCTGCTTCATACTCAAAACCATACAAAACATCGTGTCTTTCAATTCTATGCACAATAAAGGAATTGAGGATGCCCTGCGGGATTTTATCCTTGTATTTTTCTTTTAAATACACAGAAATGGCAAAGTGACTTTTTTCTTGTATACCATCACGATAGAGTAGGGCTCTGGCGGCATGGAACATTCCTGTGTAGGAAGAAATTATGGATAAATCAAACAACTCTGCATTAAATGCCTTTTTTGCACTTTCTAATTTTATTTTTGCTATTTTGAGTGAAATTTTGCTTTTATTTAAGTCTGGCCTAATTTTTCTCAACAATCTGAATTTAAAGCAGTCTTCAAGATTCTCTATCTTCATTCTATCACCGGCAGAGTTCCGAATAACAGTATCCCACTTGTAATAATTTCTTGATAGAATGCTTTGTCTTCTTTGATTTTATCTTTCCATTCTGACCAACTTAAAACAAAACAGGTAATCTCTCTTCCAAGTTTTTCACCAAATTTTGTAATATCGAATTCTTTCTTCTTTTTTCCTATAACCAACAAATCCATGTCACTTTCTTCCGAATCTTCTCCTCTGGCCAAAGAGCCGAATAAGACTATAGATGATAATGCTGAAACATTGTTCTGGATGTGATCAATTAACCCAGAATCGTATACTTTTTTCAAGTTAAATGCTATTTTCATGTGTTTGAACACATTATTCGAGATGTTTGCCTTGAAATATCGCATGTTAGCTTTTTTTTCTTCCAGTATCAAATCATGTGAAACAAGAAAGTCTAGGAATTTTTTTGTGCTATATGGGCTTATTTTCAGCCTCCTTGCTAATCCTCTTAGATGAATCTCTTCGTATGAGTGAACTATGAAGAAAAATATGATTTTAAAGAAAGGGTTGTTTAATGTTTTCTCAATATTTGTTTTTTCTTTCATACAATTGTTTTTATTTTTTATATATATAAATATTTCGTTTTTATTAAAAAACATTTATTTTTCATAAAATAAACGAATGTGTAATTATCCAATTGAAGAATGGTAAGGATTCAACAAGTTATATTAGTTCCTGAATCGCTGCATGTTATTCTGTTGCTGCTTATAGAATAATGGGTTTTGTTCAACAAACAACAATAATCTTTTGCATAATTTATTTTTAACGAATTATAATTGTTATCAACGCTCGTACTATTGGATTGGCAGTCATTTAAGTCATGTTCGCATTGATCTATATCATTATTTAGGCCGTCCAAATCATCTTGACAAGCATTATAGTCAGATTTATACCCTGATAAGTCATTTTGACATGATTTTAAATCACTGTTACAGCTTGAGTAAGAAGTGCTCAAACCGACCTTTTCATTCTGGCAAGCGAGTAAAGATGAAGATTTCTTTTCTAAGTTTTCATTGCATGTACCAAGGTTAGAATTCAAAGTGTTTTTATTTTCATCACATGTTTTTAGTCTGTTCTTCAATGTAGTCCTATTTCCTTCTAAAATTGCAACATAATTGCCTGTTGAAACGTTTACAAAGAGTAAGATAGCTAATACGACGCATAAAGCTATGACAATAAGGCAGGTTTTGCTGAAAATATTGGGCATTTTAAATCTAAAGGAAAATTTAGAGGAACTACCGCTACTCCATTTTTTTCCCCAAGTCATTTTCTCACAAATAATTTACATTTATAATTTATTTACTTTTTCGTAGTTCTTTGAAGGATAATCTAACTTCCGGAACTGATGGAGGGGTGTTAATGATATCAACTGTATTTTCTACAGTTCTTAGTCCTTTTAACGTCAAAACATAGGAACTACTCTTTTTGGCGATATAACCAAGATCTAACAGCTGTTTTAAATGTTTGTAAACTTCGCTGCTACCGATAGGAATACTCATTCTTTCAAAGTACTTTGTTATCGCGGTATAACCCATCGGTTCGTTCCTAAGGATGAATAGAAGCAAGAGCCTTTTTCCAGAAGCAAAAATTTGGCTCACATCAAAAATATCTTGGACTGTTTGCTCTCTCATAGTAATTACCATTTAGTGAGTAAATTTTTTAAACCTATGTTCATATTTGTTTTAAACGGGTTTAACGAATTAAACCAGCCTTTTCTATAAATATAACCCTTTTTGCTTTTAGTAAATTCGAACTTTACTCTCATTATTTTTAAAATTATTATAATGATTACAACTATTACTATCAAAATGGCCCATGGGTAGGATTTTGCAAAGACGAATAGACCAGTTAAAGGTGATTTTTCTTCTGGCTTTTCTTCTGGAATTGTTGTGATTGTTGTTGTTTCATTAATTGTAGTCGTTGGAATTTCTATTTTTTCTTTCAAAACCAAACTGAAATCTTTGATATAGGTCTTTGTCCCAACTATAGAGCTAGTTAATGCTCTGAGCGAAATCCCATATGTATAAACTTCTGCATCTTCAGGTATTGTGAATAAAATACTGACTTTTTTTGTCTCATTCTCTTTTATTGTATGATGACCTGTTGGTGTCAAAAAATACCAATTTGTGTTAAGACCGTCAATCATTATTATGAATTCTACGTCAGTTAAGTCATAATTCAAATTATTGACAAATTTTCCGGATACTTCTATATTTTCTCCGATATTAACTTCGACTTTTTCTGGAAAATCTATGAATTCTGCTTTTCCTGTAGGGGTGAATGATGGACCGCCAACACCACTAGGGCCACTTGGACTAGAGGGTGTGAAAATTGAAATATCTTGGCTCTTTTCGTTATTTTCTTCGTTTGATTCAAAAATTAAGTTTGTCGAATCTACAATAATTCTGACGGTGTAAGAACCTTCAGTCATGTTGACCCAATTGAAGATTAAATCGATTGAGCCGCCTTTAATCAATGAAATAGTTTTATTATCGGTAGTACCACCCGCATTAAACTTGATTGTGAAGTTATACGCATCAAAAATACCTGTATTTTTAACAGTCACATTAATTTTTTTGTTAAACAAAGAAAGTGATTCTATCGAGAGTGATGTTATTGTTAAATCAGGTAAATCATAAAGTAAATTTCCATCGTATATTTTTTCATACTTGCCATCATCATTAACGTCTATTGCATATTCTACAATACCGTCATTGTTTACATCTTTTTCTATTATATTTGTTAGTATATTGTCATCTAGGTCCCAATATTTTGCTGGTTTTGATGTTTTCATACCATCAACACCAATTATGAAATCGTTTTTCCTATCTCCGTCACCATCAACTATTTTCAACAATCTTGATGAACCGTCTGGATCTCTATAACGATTGAAAGAACCATTCAAATTTATATCCAAAGCCTCTTCTAATTTAGAATCTGAATCTACGTCTCTTCTAATCACAAATGCTCTACTAAAAGAATCAAAGGTAACATCAAAACTGCCGTCACCATTTGTATCTATTAAATAGTCTCCATCAGTTTTATTTACATTTGTTAATATTCCATTATCTGGATCCCAATATTTATCGTAAATTCCATCTGTGATTATATCTATTAGCCAATCTGTCATTCCGTCAAAGTCGCCATCCATCGCAATGACATTAGTGTTATAATTCGGATCTTCGTATACCTCGAAACCATCCTTTGTGATATTGTTCTGATTAATCGCTGTTTCGTTTATTGTATCATTATCTACGTCTAAGAAAACTTGATAAGGAAGTACTCTACATGCATCTCCTGTACCATCTCCAACAGAATCTCTCTGATTTGGATTATAAACTAGAGGACAATTATCTGATAGGTTTGGTATCCCATCTCCATCTATATCTATGTCACAAACATCTCCTATTTTGTCTCCATCCAAATCGGCTTGATTTGGATTATAAACAGAAGGACAATTATCACATGCGTCTCCTGTACCATCTCCATCTGAATCTTTTTGGTCTGGATTAGAAACATATGGACAATTATCTTCGTAATCTAGTATACCATCTTTATCTGTGTCAGACAAAACCCATGATATAGATTTTTTGAACAATGTTTTAGCTTCATAAGACCAGTATAATGGATTGGTTATACCGAAAAATACAATTCTCGATTTTGTTATTTTACTATCATAAAGCTCTGTGTTTGCTTCTGCTACAGCTATGACAGCGTTATCGTGGTTGCCTGTTACGGATGCCAATGATGTTAATTTATGCTTTCCACCGACTAGATCAATGATTGTTTTTCCTTCAATTATATGAACTTGAACTAAGTCATCTATATTATAATCAGAAGTTATTGGACTCGTATTGTCTGTAATTTCAATTTTTTGCATATTGGTCGTTGAGAGAGTACTTATACCACCTGATGAAATCCAACCCCAATCGTCTGGATAAGCAGAATCTATAGCTATTGTTGAATAATCGTTCACTGGCAAATCAGCAACAAAACTATCTAAGTGTTCATACGAATATACATTTGAAGGACGACCAGCAATAACTATCAAATCATAATTTGAATAAGTAATATTGGAATTTTTATCGACCAAAGTCACGTTAAAACCCAAATCAATTAATGCTTCTTTTACTGGCCTTTCATGTATCGGAGATAGATTGTTTACATCCTTCACTATTAAAGCAACATTTGTAGCCTGAACAGATGCGAGTAAGAAAAGTGTTAAGAAAATTCCGATGTAAAATTCTTTTTTTATTCTCACTTTCATCTTCTCGCAAATTTATAAACAAGCAATATCAAGATTACAATCACTACAGAAATTATTCCTATATTGGTTAGAGATTGGCCGAGTATAAACTTCCCTGTTGATGGGTTGACAGTAGTTGTTATAACTTTCTCTCCGCTAGCAATTATTAATATTTCAGCCTGTAATGCTACACTTGTGATGTTTGGTGCAGAGTATATTACCGTTATCTTACCATTGTATGTCTTTGGTTCGTTGATCGTAATAGTAAAATTAACACCTCTTTTTTCTCCTGGTTCTAAGGTGATATTCCTTTCTTTCATTGTTGTGATGTCCCAAATGTCACCTTCTGCTCTTAATTCAACATTTACAGTAAAATTGTTCTCATTTTTAACTTCTAATGATCTTTCTACTATAGCTGGTTGAGTAGAAGTGGTATTTACTCTTATTATCATTTTTGCCGGTCGCAAGTAGACTATGATGGCTGATGCAGATTGAAATATGAAGATTGTTGTTATTAGAAATAAGATAAAAAATGTGATTTTATAATTCATACAACTCCCCAAAGTCACTACTATCAAGTTAATTTTTCTTATTATCACTATGAAGGAATAAAGATTTAAATCTTTTCTGTCAGGAAATGTCTTCTTTAGCTTAATAGAAGTATAAATAAACTTTCTTTGAAAAATAAAAAGATTTTCTACCTTATTGAAATAAGTTTTCTATAAAAAAGAAAAAATCACTTAAATTTCTTATCCTCTGATAATGCCCTATTTCTCATATCTTCTATCTGTTTCCTTCTAACCTGCTCCATCTTTTCTTTATCGATTTGGGTTAACCTGCTTACACTCTTCTCTATTTTTACAACATTTTGGTTTTTAGTTGTATCAGGGCTTACTGATATTTTAGTCGGCTTAACTTCAACAAATGCATAGCCTTTTTTTGAAGAACTGGATATAATACCTCTTGGATAGAATTTCCAGATCAATACTCCCACAACAATAGGTATTGGTATAAAGTACCATATATTTGCAAGTGCTGGTGGTAATGTAAAAGCTCCTGTAGGAACTTTGGATTCTTCTATAATTTCTTCTTCAACTGTAGTTGTTTCCATTGTTGTTGCTATCGTCGAGACAGTAGTCGTCTCTACCGTAGTTGTTGGTGTAGAAGTAGTTGTTGCGGTTGTTCCACTTCCCCCACCACCCCCACCTCCGCCTCCACCGCCACTTGAAACAGTTGTTGTTACACATGATCCACAATCTGAAGAGCAACTAGAACAACTTTCTCCAGAATCACAATAACTATCGCCACAATAAGTTGAAGATGCTCTACAAGTTCCATGAACACAATTTCCAGATTGACATTCGATGTTTGAACTGCAAGATTGTCCGTTTGGTTTCAGGGATACACTTGAAACAGTTACAGACCATTCAAGTTTAGCTGTTAATTGACCATCACTTACGAGAAAAGTGACATTATGTGTTCCCACATCAGATTGTTTAGTTACATAAGTCCAATTTTGGGTTGTTGCTTTCTGAACTCTATCCAAAAACCAATTGTATGTTAATGTATCTCCATCTTCATCGGAGCTGAATTGAGTAAATTTCACTGATTGATTAGCTACTACTATCGGTGTGAGACTAGTTGGAGAATATGTCCCTATTACTGGTGCGTGTGGCGTGTAGGAATGACATTTAAAATCTTCACCACAGTAAGCGTAAGTGCTATTATAATATTTGTCACAACAAGTTTCTGTGCAAGATTCCATTGTCATGACACATTGGTTATTGGTACAAGAAGTAAGATCATCATATACTCTATAATAACCATTATAACACCCCTTAAGTTGTGAACACTGCATGCAGTTGGGTTTTATTCCACAAAAAGGCTTATCGCATGGTTGTTGTGGATTCGTTCCTTTTGGATACATTTCTACAGATATTGAATAAGGCAATGATAGACCTATCCCATCTGTAGGAGAGAACATTATTGAAACATCCCCTGCTTTGTATCCAGAGAAACTTAAATCTATAGTCATTGTGATTGTTTTTTCTTCACCTGTTTGCATTATAAAATTATAATCGCTCAACGTGATGTAACTTGTTAAAGTACTCGAAACTGTATTAGTAATGTTGAATGGTTTATCATTCTCATTTCTTACTACTATTTGATAATCTGCAGTATTGACACCAGGATAATAATCAGCATGAACAATTATCTTACCTGGTCTTACATAAACTATGGTAGAATATACAAAAGGTAAGGAAAACAAAACTATTGCAATTATGGCTAACATGAATTTTAAATTTTTCATACTCATAACCTCCAGTTGTTATCAACAAATAGTTGTAACAGTAAAGATTTAAATCTTTTCTGTCAGGAAATGCCTTATTTAGCTTAATAGAAGTATAAATAAACTTTATTTAAAGGATAAAAATATTTTCTACCTTATTGAAATAAGTTTTCTATCAACTAGAAAAAAATAAAAAATAAAATAAAAAATTCAAAGGCTAGCCTTGTTTACACTTATATTGCCTTACCAAATATGAAAATCGATCCTTGACTAAATGTTCCTACGCAAGGTACTGGATATTCTAACTTGAATTCTGTTTCCATTGTTCCCATGTTAGTTAATACGTTTCCTAGTGGAGCTTGTCTTGGTAATGGTCTTGCACCATAACATCCGTCAAACAAACAGCATGGTTTGTTCTGGTCGTATTCTGACATTTGAGTCCAATCACCGGTTATAGTTCCTGTCCATCCTCTGAACCACATGTATTTCTCTATATCAATCTTGTTAGTTTCTGGACATTTAGATGCACCACTTGGATCGTACATGTCTGTTCCTGCGATGTAAGTCCATAGGTTTACTCCACCTTCAGCAATGTTCTTGACGATTATCTTGTTCTCTGAGTGGACTATTTCCCCTGGTCTACCATCTTCAAAGTGTATCGATTGACCATCGCTTGTGCTCACATCCAATCTGATAGCTGGGTTGAAAAACCAGTTCTCTGTGTGAGTAGCATCAGTTGGTTGGAAGTTACTGTTGTATACAGTTATTTTAACGACAGAATCACCATACCAAGATGGTTCAACTGTTAACAGACAGTGATATGCTTTGTCTGTTAAAGGATTTGCTTGTCCTAATCCATCGCATGGTTCTGTTGGTAATGGTATCTCGTTGCATAGTACTTCCGGTCGATTATCCACTTTTATCCTTGGAAAACCTATATCCAAAGCACCGTTAGCATCTCTGATCAATAGCTCGAAGTATATTTGTTCTCCTGTAAAGGCGTACATGCCAGTTCTGTAGTCAATTTTATTGATGCCATTAACTCTTACATATCTACAACCAACGCAGATTTTTGGTTTTTCGTCACCAGGACCTGCGCCTGTGCCTACTGTTCCTGTTGCAACATCTGCTGCTACTAGACTTGCTGTCAATAAAAAGGCTAGTGTTATTGATAATGTTCCAGCAAAAAGTTTGTTCATCTATTACTACACCTCCATTGTTATTAACTATTAGTTGTAACAGTAAAGATTTAAATCTTTTCTGTCAGGAAATGTCTTCTTTAGCTTAATAGAAGTATAAATAAACTTTCTTTAAAGAATAAAAAGATTTACTACCTTATTGAAATAAGTTTTCTATATTGTTAACATATCACTGAATGTTGGTAACAAACTTTCATACAAAAAAGAAAATTGTTATCTATACACATACACATTTATTTGCATATCTCTGGCAAACATTGTGAAGATCATACTGAACACATGTATTGCTGTATTGACATTTTCCTGAGCAACATTCTTCATTTGTTGAACAGATTTTACTCGATGTTAGACATCCAGGTATAGTAGTTGTTACTGGGACGGTTGTAGTCATACTGGTAGTTGTAGTCGGTGAAGTCGTTGGAGTAGTAGTTACACCTTCCACACAGACCTTACTAGCCTTGTATGATAAACATACTCCATGAATCGTCATTGTAACACATACTCTTGATTCTTGACATACATTGGAACAGCAATCTGAATCCTGTGTACATATTTTATCCTTCGCTAGACAAGTTGGTGTAGTTGTAGTTATTACAGTCGTAGTTGAGGTTAAAGCAGTAGTTGTTATCGTTGTCGTAGTGGTAGTACTCGATCCACTAGGTACACATGCATGACCTGTTCTGTAAGCTTGACATATTCCATGTATAGACCTAATTGCACAAATAGTCGTTAGTTCACAGCTATCAGAACAACAGTCTGAATTTTGTGTGCATAATTCATCTATTTTTTTACATGCAGGTATAGTTGTTGTGGGAATAGTTGTAGGTCTAGTTGTACTTGTTGTAGTAGAATAGCCCTTCGCATAAATAGTTATATCACATTCTATCTGCGTATTTAAAGAATAACTTCCTATAGTAGAAAATTTTACTGTTATATGACCGGAATAAGTTCCCAAATTGTAAAGAGTAACTATGAAGTGTACTGTCTTTTCCTCACCTGGATCTAAATCAAAACTTTCTTCTGATAATTTCATCTTGTTTAAAAAATTGATAGATTTTTCCAGTTTTATATGCTCAGGAACAGTATCTTTATTTTTTATATAAATGTCACCTTCTACGTATGTTGGTCCAGAAGGATTAAGATAAACATTAAAGTACATTTTTGCTGGTCTTACGTTAGCGATGAGCGCGTTCACTGTACTAACTAATAAAATTGATACTGTAATTAAAGTTGTAATTGTTAACATTTTTTCTTTCACTTTTATCACCCTAATTTTTACCACTTAATTTTTGAACGGAAGTAGGCTTTCGGTGTAGTAACCATTTTTTGAACCTTTTTGCTGGATTCAAAATGAGACCTACTCCCTTTATTCAAACCTCTTGCTGTTTTTAAAAAAAATAAAAAAATAAAAAATCGAAAAGGCTAAACATTAGTTCCAGCCTTTCCTAACACTTATATTGCACTTATATCGCCTTACCGAATACGAATATCTGTCCGCTGCTGAATGTTCCAATACATGGTATTGGATAACACAACTTGAATTCTACTTCCATTAGTCCGCCGTTTGTCAATATGTTGTCGTATGGAGCCCATCCTGGAACTGGTTTACCACCATAACATGTTACTCTCCAGTTCCCTGGCATCCAACATGCATCATCACATGGTGCGTTCTCGTCATATTCACCCATTGGAACCCATATATCAAATTGTGGGTCATCAAATGGATATTGACCTGGTTGTTGTGTGCCAGACCAACCTCTGAACTTCATTCGATCAATGTCAATCTTGTTTGAAAATGGACACTTAGCTGCACCTTCTCCGTATAGATCGGTTCCTGCTAGGTATATCCATAGGTTTACTCCACCATCTCCTGTGTTCCTGATTTGTATACGATTCGTTGAATATACGCAGTCACCCGGGCCACCTTCTTCAAACGTTACAGGACCTTCATCGTTTGTTTCAACTTCGATAGAGATTCCTGGGTTGAAGAACCATGTTTCCTTGTGATTACCTGGTGTTTCTGCGCCATTTACATCGTATACTACCATCTCGATTTCTAGTTCATCCATCCAAGTTGGTTCTACTGTTAATTCACATTTGAAAAATCTGTCTGTGTCGCTATCAAAGTCTCCTAGACCGTTGCACCTTTCCACTGGTGGTTTTTCTGGGAAGAAAATTTCGTTGCATAAAACTTCCTCTTCACCGTCTACTAACAATTTAACAAAACCTATATTCTCGGCTCCAAGGTAGTCTCTGACAACCATCTCAAAGTATATTTCTTCACCTGCGAATGCATACTGGCCAAATCTAGCATCACAGTTGTTTATCCCATCTGGTGTAACATCTCTCTGATAAACACAGATTTTTGGAGGATCAACTGTAGGATCTGCTATGACATCTATTGGACCTACTGCAACATCTGCTGCCACTAAGTTCGCTGATAACATCACTACTAGTATTCCAGCAAGAAGTGCGTATGTTTCATTTTTCATACTTTATTACACCCCCATTTAGTGAATAAAGTATAGTTGTTCAAATATTTAAATTTGAAGGCGTAAAATTTCTATTTTAAGGTAAAACTACCATTTAGTGACTCTATTAAATGAAAGAAAAGATTTTATGCTTTCGTATAAGTACTATTTACTACTCGTAACAAATACAAATATGAAATAGAAAAAAAATTTCTATTAAAAATAAATTAAAAAATTATCTGCAAATATTTATGATTTGCCAGGATAAGCAAATATCATGAATGCTTTTATTATGACATACTCGAGTTTCTTGGCAAGATCCAGAACAGCACTGACTGTTTTTTTCACATGTAGAATCGTTCGGTAAGCAACCAGGTATTATTGTTGTTGTCGTATCACAAACATACTGATACCGCCATACTAAGCATATTCCATGAATACTCATCGTTCTACAAACTTGAATTCTTTTGCATCCAGGTGGTATTGAAGTTGTTGCTGATGTAGTCGTAGTTACAGTAGTTGTCGTAACATCTAAATCATAGACAGAATATGTTCCTTCATATTTTATCCCTACAGTAGGTTTGTCCCAACCCCATTTGCAATTTGCTGGAGAGAAAGTACAACTTCCTTCCCTTGCATAACAACAGCTAAGCTCTGCCGATTCTCCAACAGTCAAATTCAGTTTTTCAGTAAATCTTTTTACACAGTTATCTCCTAGGTCACAGTTATGAACAATTCTACAACCCAGAAATATTTCTTCTGTATCTGATTTTATTCTCACCCCTGTATTACCACAACCACCTTGTGTGAAAACATAGTTCAAGGATAAAACACATAGATCATAATTACAAGTGAAAATACCTGGAGATAGATTCCCAGTTTCAATCGGTGATAACGTTTCTGTTATTCTAAAAAGAGAGATGAATGAAAACAACGTTAAAAATAGAATTATTTTTCTCATACTTTTTTAAATTGAAATTAAAAGATTTATTTGGATATTGTATATTTGGTAGAAAAATAAAAAAAAGAAAGAAATTACCTAACCTTTTCTAATGTTCTTTCTATGTTTATTTTTCCGCAACCCATCTCATAATTCTTGTCATCTATAGCATAGTATCCAAATGGTACATCATCTGCTGCCTTGCAAATAGCTTTTTTTATCTCATTTGGAGTTAATCTTGGGTTTTTCTGTTTCATCAATGCTATTAACCCTGCGACATGTGGTGTTGCCATTGATGTTCCTGACATCCAACCATAGGTATTTCCAGGTAGTGTTGAGTACACCATGACTCCTGGTGCTAGTACACCATGATCTTCCATCGCATACCCTCTTCCGGAAAAATATGCTATCCAATTGTAATATTCCTCTTCCCATGGATCGTACCAATATGATCCTAACGCACCTACTGCAATAGCCTCTGAGCCACAAGCTGGAGATGATACACCATAAGGCTTGTTTCCAGCTGCTACTACGACTGGAACTTTTTTATTTCTGACGGCCCAATTGATTTTTTTTGCTAATAAGTTTTTATCGCAGTTAGTTGTTAACCAACTTCCCCCACCAAGACTCATGCTGATTGCATCCGGTTTTACCAATTCAACCTTATAATAAATCCCCGTACAATTGTATTTTGGACTGTCTGGCAACACTTCAATCTTACAACCTGGTAATTTACTGCAACAACTAGAACTGGTACTACGGCCACATTCTTCATAACATTCTTTAGTCATGTTAACCTTTACACCATTTGCAGCCCATTCTATTCCTGCGAGGATATCACTTTCCCAACATCCACCCCATCTATTGCATACTTTACCTACTATTATTTGCGCATCTGGTGCAACCCCAGCAGCAAAAATATCTGGTATCAATTTCCCTGATATAATTCCTGATACATGTGTACCGTGGCCATTATCATCTACCGGGTCTGAATCATTATTTACAAAATCCCAGCCAGCGATTATTTTTGTACATTTAGTCCAAGATGTACTCTTTTCTACATTTCCGTTTATGACTTCATCTATGTAAAATCCGTACCCCATTATAGAAACGTCTGAAACAAGATTTACATAGATATCATTACCAACAGCTGATGGTGTCCAAATATCTTTGTAGTTTCCTGTGTATTCTGCCAACGTGTTACCTAAAGAGTCTTTTATGATTACTCTGTCGAAATAATATTCTGTACTGATGTTAACGAAATGAATCGCAATTGAAGAAAACCCTGGCACTTCTATTTTCCAAGTGTGATTGTAATAATCTGTGTATGGGTGTGGCGACTCCAAAGTGTAATATTGTCTACTGCCATGATATATGTAAGAACTTACGGAGCAATTTCCAAGACTTTGATGGCCATAATCAGCACCTGTATCTAATACTGCAATAACCCTGCCTTTGCCCGTATAACCATCTTGCCAAACTTTGGTAGCGCCTATATAATAATCGGTAAAGTAGTCATTTATCTTGTATTCTTGTGAAATTTTTTCAATAATGTTAGTTATTCTAAATGGAGTGTCCTCCATGGTTATATCTTTAAATTCGCTAGCTACATCCTTTGGACATTCTATTGCAGTTTCTTCTTCCAATTCGTGGACAATTTTGCAACCTCTCTGTACAAAATTTTGTTTTTCGATATTGGAACTTGTTGTTGCAATCAACCTAACATTATTTTTAGGTGCTTCCAATCGTGGTTCTTGTAATTCAAATTCTAACCAAGGTATTTTCATAATGGGTTGTTCTGGTACTGGTTCCAAAAGATTAGCACCTGTATCTAGTGGTGTGCCCATTGCAACTTCATTCCTCTGTTTGATAAAGTCAATCATGCGTCCATTGAGAGCTAATACTGAAGTCGCTATCATCAATGAGATAAAGATGGCCAAAATCAAACCAATCAATTTTTTCATGTTCACCCCTCTGTTCAATTAAACAAAGTAGGTTTCATTTTAACCCAGAATCAAAGCTCAATTTATTACTACACCGAAAGCCTACTTCCGTTACTATTATTTTTGATTGAATCTATTAATATTTCTATCTTATAGAAAAAGAATTACTAAAAAAGATAAAAATAAACCATGCTCCTAAAATAGGGGATGAATTAATTTCATCTCTATCTCTCTTTCTAAAATTATTTAACATTTCCCTAAATGATGCAACCAAGGCCAAAATCTAGCAAATTGTCCTGAATATGAATTTTCACTGTGTTTGTATACCCAGAAACCATCGCAATCAACTTTTTGTACAGTTAAACTCATGACAGGCAGCATTGCTAACATTGCACAAAGTAAAACAACCATTATTCTTTTATCCATTTTTCACACCCCCTTTATCATAAACTTAGAAAATATATTATCGTTTCAGGTCATATTTAAACTTTTAAAAAATTGAATATCAAGAGAAAAGGAGGTACTACACCTACGGCCTGCTTCCGTTATAAATTATTTGTGAATTATTCTTTAAATAATATTTCTATTTCATAGAAATTTTTCTAAATTGAATTAGAATTTTTGAACGAGTGTAGGCAACTGAATTTTTTGAACCTTTCTTGCTGGATTAACAACAATGGGGTGTACCTACACTCTTTGTTCAACATTCTATTATCTATCAGATAGAAATTTATTTCTTATATAAAAGAAAAAAAGAAAAAGAAAACTATTTTTTAACTGTAAATACAATTGAACTAGTCACTATACTGTCAGCTTTATCAGTAGCTCTAACCTGTAATTCATGGACCCCATAGCTGAATGTATGTGTTTTGTTATAGTAATCGCATCCATTACACAATTCTCTGAAACTGTGGCCATTGTCTGAATATTCCAGCTCAACTTCTTTGTTAACAGCTATAGTCAATGCAATTTTTCGAGAATTATAGATTGCATTTGTTGGAGAAATTAAAGTTATTTCTGGTATTTTCACATCAACATTCGCTACTTGTACTCTACCAGTAGCTTCACTAACATCGTTTTGGACAACAAAGTAATATTTTATACGTTGCCCGTCATAACTCGACAAGTCGACATTAAATATGCATTCTTTATTTTTCCCCGATTCACAATCATTTTTTGTCATACTCTTGTATGCTAATTCTGAAATTCCCTTGTAGTATAATGTTATGGCTTTCAGATTTTCTTCGGTGTAGACAACCGTGAAACTTCCATTTGTATATTTACCAACCAATGGATACTGCTTTAATATTCTTGGTGGTTTATTGTCTACAGAGAATTCTACTGTCTTTGAAACAGTCTTGCTTCCTATAGTAGCTCTTACTACTAATGTATGATCTCCGTAATTGAAAGTCTTTTTTTTACTGTAATTATCACAGTTTGTACACAATGTATTGAAAGCCCCGCCGTTGTCTGAATATTCAATCTTATCAACCTTTAGACTAACCGATACATCGATTAGAATTCTTGTTGTATCATAGATTTTTCCCTCGGGCGAATTCAAAGTCATATCGAGCGTCAACCAAGGTATAAAATCGACATTATCACTCACATCATCTCCAGTACCAGATGGATTTAAACTTGCATGATAAGGACCGGTGTTACTGCCCCACCAATTTTTTTTGGCATCAAATTTATCTATACCATCCCATTGTAATCCAAATGCATTGTCAAATAATAAATTGTTTTTAAAAGTAGTCCCAGTCGCATAATGATCGTCATATTTTCCGTTTGTGCCATAAAATCCTTTATCTAAGTTGCTGATTTTGTTTCCTTTTATTTCTGCATCGCTGACTAGACCGTATAATTGAATTCCTCTACTATCAGTAGACCCTAATTCGCCTGTAATAGTGTTATCGGTAATGATCGGAGAACTAATCTCTCCACCGCTTCCGTCACCAGTATCATCATTGACTAGAGATATGCCTCTTCTATGGCCTATCAGATTTGTTATTACATTGTCAGTAATCTCCACATTTGTATATTTGCCGCTTCCCACTGAATAGTGAGATGCACTGTTAAAAGTAATACCTCCACTCGTCCAAGGTTCAAGGGGATCATAAACAAAATTACCTGTACCAACATCTATTGTATTATGACTGACTTTCTGAAGTGTAGTTATATCCAGACCGCCATAAGTCATACTGAAGTATGCAGTACTCCCATAAGCCCCTTCATCTAATGTGTTATAACTGATGTCGGTTGGCCCTGGGTGTGTCTCTATCAATATTGCATTTGCCCCTGTTTGGGTTATCTGATTGTAAATAAAAACTAAATTTTCTTTGCCGCCTGGAGCATATAATCCATAATCCTCTTCGTCATCTGGATTACCACTTCCTATAATTCTGTTATTGAAGATGTTGTATCTAATACCTTCTGTGTCAGAACTTGCATACAAACCAACCCTTATATTATTTGTGTCGGTGCCCACATTTTTTAGCACAAAATCTCTAAATATTACATCACCGTCATTGGCTGTTATTCTAACAAGTCCTGTTGAAGGTAGTCCGGTCGCTTTTCCACCATCGATGATGCTTGTAAGCATGTCATCTCCGTCTATAATCAAAGATTTGTCTACGTTTATTTGGTTTTCATTATAAGTTCCTGGATAAACCTTTATATTATCTCCAGCAATTGAATCATCTATCGCATCTTGAATTTCTGTATAGCATGGTAAGTTTAAACCACAAATTCCATCGTCATCTACATACAGATTTGCTGCCGATACTGCTGTTAATAGAAAAATAGCTGTTAATGCGGTTATAGCTACAAATTTTTTTATCATTTTATCTCCTCTTTTTTTGAAAAACATTCACTAAAACTTCTAAATCAATCGTCTTTCCACAATCTGGACATGTAATTTCCCAGAATTGATCGAATTGATTTAGGTTTAGGTTTTGAAGAGTATTTTTTTTCTTCATATAGGATGAATTAATCACTTAGATAAAAGAAGAATTTCTATTCAAGAGTAAACATATGATATCTACTGTTTAATGGTTCTGATAGGAAAAATAAGAAATTTTAATATTATTTAGAAAAAAAATTTCTATTTTGTATAAATATCACTAATGAGTAAACACATCATGAATCGTATCTATAGATGTTAGATGCAATAATTTTTTTACAATATTTCTACATTTGGTAAATCCTTGAAATGTAAATCTCCAGTGATGACTTTCAGTTTATAAACAAGAGAAGTTGACAGTATAAAGCATCAAAACCTATCTCTATGTTCTCTTTTAAAGGACCTAGAACCTTTGGCTAAACCAAAAGCTCTTTCTATTAGCTCCAATCTTCTTCTTTTTAACAAAGCAACTTCTGCCTCTTCACCTATTCTGATCCCATCTTTCATCGCAATACTTTTGGGTATTAGTATGCCTAATGAAGTTCCAACACTTCTAACTTTTGCTTTGAATACCTCTCCCATATTTTCACCTATTATAATATATTATAATAAACTATTGCTGCATTAGTAATAGTTGTAGTGGTAATAGCCAATGTTCCATTTTTGGAACAAATATGTTCCATTTTTGGATTTAGAATCAAAAGGTTTTTAAATATATCGAAAAAATCGATACATGAATGGAAAAAATGATAAGATTTATAAATCCCTAAATATAGGTATATGTATCCCTAAATATAGGGAAATAAAGGTAGATAAAGTATTAAAAAAAGAATCTGACATATTGTATTATTTTGTTTTTCGCAAAATCCAATACTTCTTTGCTCCATTTAGATAAATAAGTAACTACAATATCATATTTGGGTCTCGTTATTAAAAAATTAGAAGTCATACAAAACCTTTTTTCATTGAACGAAGATATTCAAGTTGCATTTGAGATATCAATCTTCCAAACTCCGTATCATCTTTCACTTCTTTTATTAATTCATCTCTTGATAAGTCTCTACCGCCTATTGATACTTTTATATTGGATGGCATTGATTCGAGTCTAATTATCACGAGTTTTTTTATTTCATCGTAATCTATCAATCATATCAACTCCATTTCTATCAAGATCTTATGACAATAGGTTTCATTTGACTCTGAGCAACTCTTGCTGCATAATATTCTGATATACTTGCATCTATTTCTATCATTTTTCTCACTACCGGATTCTCTTCGTTTAACTTATACATCTTGGATTTGCCGACCCTTCTAGTCATATTGACTATATTCATTTCTTCGAATCTTTTCCATATACCATGCAATGTAGACCAACCAACTTCTGCATTTTTTGCTATGTCCGTCTTCGAATAGTCGAATATTCTATTTTCGAGTAAGAAAGATACAACTCGTATAAAAGGCGTATTCCCCATAGCCAAGACGAATGAAGACTGATCTGACGTTGGACCTCGAAACATAATTTTACCTTGAGTGTACATTAATTTTTTGAGGAATTTTGACTTCTTCAACCGACTTTTCGATTAATGCCCAATCCACTTTCAAAAGCCATTCCACAAATTTGTTTTCTTCGTTTAATTCGTACAAAACAGCTCTTCCAACATTTTTAACAGGCTTCACAATTCCGTAATTCTCTAACTTGTTCCAAACTCTGAAGAACGAATTCCTACTTAACCCAGTTCTATCTATTATTTCATTCTTATAGACAGAAGTTCGTAAATTGTCTATCAAAAAATCTATTATTCTCAATTCTGTCGTGTCTCCTAACACCTTCAAAAGTAATGACTTATCTTCCATGATTTTTATTAGATAGAATAAGTATTTAAAAAATCATTTAGAATTTTTTTCTTTCTTCTTTAGGTTGTTAATAAGGACTTCTAAATCTATAATCTCATTGCAATGAGGGCATCTTATTTCCCAAAATTCATCAAATTGTTCAGATGCCATCAGATCAACGATATTTATTTTAATTAAAACTAACTTTGTCCTATCATAAGAAAAAGATTTATATTAAAAACTATATAATCGATTAACTATTATCTCGTAGTTTTTCTAAATAAAAGAAAAGATTTTACTATTTAATAGCAATATAACATTATAATCGAAAACTATTTAAACTATAGCATACTATAGCTAACTATGGTAACTACTATTCAACTCGATGAAAAAACAAAAGAAGAACTTGAAAAAGTGAAATTATTCCCCAGAGAAACCTACAATGAGGTAATAATAAGACTCTTGATGACCAGTCAAGAAGAAACCGAACTGAGCGAAGAAACAATAAAAAACATTGAAAAAGCATTGGATGACGTTAAAAAAGGTAGGTTATATTCTACCGAAGAAGTCAGAAAAGAATTGGGAATTAAATGAAATATGAAGTTAAATGGACTAAAACTTCTCTCGACCAGCTCAAGAAGTTAGATAAAAACATCGCTAAGAGAGTGATGGATAAAATTGAAGAAATTACTAAAAACCCGTTTAATTTCGTTAAAAAACTGAAACAATTCAATCTTTTTAGGCTAAGAGTCGGAGACTATCGAGTAATAATGAGTATAGAAAATAAAAAGATGATAATTTTCGTTCTAGAGGTTGGACACAGAAGTGTAATTTACAGAAATTATTAAATTAAATACTGGACTTAAGTCAGGCAGGTTTTTGTTCTGGAAATTCAGGACCCGAACCCATTCGTATATGGGTCCCATCTAATCCAATGAAACTACATTACAGTTCTAATAATTAGTATTTCTTTTTTTCAACAGAATAGACATCCTCTCTACAAATTCTTTTGCGGTTTTCAATGAACCTTCAGCCTCATTTTTTGATGTGAAGAAACTTATGTCGTATTGACTGTTATGTCTTAATTCTCTATAGTGATCTAAAAGTTCTATCCATTTATTTTCGAGTAAGTTATTCTTAACATACTTTTTTTCAAGATGTCTTGCGATGCAATAATGACTCTTCTCACGAAAACCATCAAAAAATAAGATAGCTCTCGCTGAATGAAACATCGCTAAGTATGATGCTCAAACAGATGAATTGAAAGTTTCATTTTTTAAACCTTTTTCGGCCTCTTCAAGCCATTTATTCGCAGCTCTAATGCTACCGTCTGCTTTTTCTTTAGACGGTGGTATATTCCTCAATAAACCTTCTCTCACGCAATCTTCAAAATCAAATCGCTTCAATTCCATCGCCATAGATTGTTATCGAACCGAATATTAAAGAATGATAAAAAGTTATGTCATTTTTTCTTAACAATTGAATCTTTTCTTTCGTTAAATACAATGGTTTAACGTCACCAAACATTTTTTTTAATTCATTGGTTAATTTGGCTAAACTCTCTTCATTTACTGGGTCTATCAATATCCATAAATCAATATCAGAATCCTCGGTATTTGCGCCTTTTACAAAACTTCCATATACCCCCGCACTCTTAACAAATTTATATTTTTTGAAGAAATCTGTATCAAAAATGTTTAGATTTAACAGAATTTTTATGGTTTTAGTCTGAATATTGTTTTTAACCAAGAATTTGCCAGTAGATCTTTTCAGAATGCCTTCTTTAGTCAAAGTATCGAAATATTTCGATATCAAACCTTTGCTAAGTTTAAGATTTTTGGCAAATTTGCTAACACTAAGGTGTTCAGTCCTGTAAATAATTTGACTCAATATTTTTATTCTCTCTTTTGTCGAAAGCAATATTTCTATGTTCATAGTTCATAAATATAATGTTCATGATTTATAAACTTTTTGTTCACGATAAGGAAACTAAATGATTAAATTTTGTATACGATTGTTTAAAATTTTTATACAAATAGAAATTCGCCCTGGGAGAACAACAGGCTAAAAGTTAATATCCTTAGGTTAAAACTGGCCCTTTCTCTATGATCTGCTTATAAAGATTTATGTTACTGGAAAATATAAATTCATCCTAAAGTTAATACTTCCTGTCAGGAAGAGAATTTTTAAATAATATACATGATAGATATTATTGATTAAATGGCAGAGAAAAACTTAAAGAATGCGTTTGTTTTTTATGATGGGAATAATTTTTATCATAATGTAAAGCAAATGGGAATAATACCAGGCGATATAAATTTTTCAACAATAAGTGAATCAGTTTGTTCTCATTTCAATTATAATCATAAAAAATCCTTTTATTATAATTCTGTTCCGAGTATCAAAGATGGTGAGAAAATGTATTATAGACATATGTCGTTTATGAGTGGTATTGAAAAATTGCCAAATTTTACTGTTATATCAAGAAAACTACAAAGACATTCAAATGCTGAAGTCCTGTTGGAAAAGAAAGAAATTTTGGATTCTTTGGGATTATGCGATAAATGTAAACCTGTTGTGATAGCCAATTGTTATAATTGCATAGGTAATGTTAAAAAAAGGGAAAAAGGTATAGATGTGATGATCGCAATAGACATGCTCAAGTTAAGTGTGATTGATAATAAATGTGAGTGTTGTATCTTAATTTCTGGTGATGCTGATTTTATTCCAGTATTGGAAATGATAAAAAAGAATAAAAAAGATGTATTTAGTGCCTTTATACCAAGGGGTTATTCATATGAATTAAGACAAACTATACCATTCTTTGTTATAAATGATGATTTACTGTATAGCTGTTTAAAAAATAAGTAGAAGCCCAGCATTCCCTTACCGAGTAAGGTCATACTGGGGACTTAATAATTAATGTTATGCACGTGAGGTATAAAAGGTTTCCTATTTAATAGGAAACTTTAATTTTTTTTCTATGGAATAGAAAACCTCAAATAGATAGATTTTGCCATATAAAGAAAATTTCTTAACTATTTTTAATTATTTGATAAAATCAGATAGATTTTTGTTCTATTTCTTAAAATACCAAGCCATTAAAATTAGAATTACAGCAACCAAGATTAACCAAGAATATATATTCCAGTTAATCATAGCTGAAAAAAGTAGGATTATAATTGAAATAGAGGTTAAGGTTTTATCTTTTTTTAATTTGCTCATAAGTTCATTTGCCATAATTGATTATTTAATTATATCTGTTAGGGGATCATTTGTCCATTAATTTAATTCAGTCAGATTTTAGTTCTGAGTTATATATTAGACACATTTTAATCAGATAGATTTTGTCTTCGGATCTATATTATTATCCCGTTACCCATTATTCTTGGCATTATATCATTTTGTGAAGCTATAATACAACGCTGATTTTTTCTATAAGCAATTTTTTGGTCTGATTTTAATTTTAATTCACTTCCTGTTGATTCAATAGTGCACGAGACAACTTGCAAGCCAACAGACAATAATGCAGGTATGCCTTGCTTTATTTCCTGTTTAAAAAATCTATTCCTTTTAAATTTAATTACTATTTCAGATGATTTTTCAACTTTATCTTTAACTATAACGAACCCTCTTTTCAATTCTTCAGCTTCTACTCCTTTAATATTTAGACCTATTCGCGTCCCTGCGTCAGCTTCTTCTATGCCTTTATCTTGTGATTGTATACCTTTTGCGATAACTTCCTTTCCAATGGGTTCGACAATTAATTTTTCATGCAAACTTATTTTACCACTTTGGATTATACCTAAAATTACAGTGCCAACACCTTTTACATTAAAATAGTTGTCTATAGGTATCATCAAAAAATCGTCATGTCGTTCGATATTAAAAGATAAAAGCTTGGGCCATAAGTCATTCTCTCCTATAATTTCAAAATTTTCAAGACATGTATTTTTTATCAATGGTTGTATTGCATCTCTAATATCAGTTACTATGAAGCCTTTTTCAAAATTCATTTCATTTATTCCTACTATCATCTCGCCTATTTCTTTTGTTAAATTATCTATGACTAGAACGGGTACGTCTATCATGTTCAATACTTGAAGTAATGACTGAATCTTTTCAGAATTAGGACATATGTAGGTAAAAACCCCCTCGGAGCTGCTATGACTATATATTGCTATATCATTAATCGTGTCTTTTTTTCCTAGTTTCTTTGCCAAATCTTGGTTCCCAAATATACCGACTGTAAGGTGCATTCATAATGATTGAAAACAAATATAGATATTCTTTTGGTTTTATTAAAAAAATGTTCGTCTTAATTAAAACCTTAAATTAGATGGATTTTTGTTCTAAAGATTTATGTCACTCCAGAATATAATTATAAGTGATAAGTATGGGACTCGGAAGTTGGTTGAAAAGGAAGATGGACGAGAAGCAAAAGAAGAGAACAGAAGAAAGAAAATACTATGAGCAGATAAAAAGAGAGGAGGGAGCAAGGGAGTCGGAAAGAATACGGACAAGAAGAAATTTGGCAGAAGCTGATAGTCGTAGAAGAGAATTCCGGCGAGGCCCTTCGGGTCTTACAAGAAGTGATGATTTCTGGGAACAAGCAGGAGGAACAAGAATATATGGAACAAAAAGGAAGAAGAAATAAAACCAGAATCAGATAGATTTAAATTATTCAATTCTTTCTTATTTCTTTAAATGTCAGAACAATTTCCTTCAATAGATGTGTACAGAAAAAAAATAAAAGAAAAATTCCCTGAGGAGGAAGTAGATGGCTCTGCTTTAACCAAGGCTTATCGTTTTTTAAAGGATGAATGGGAGAGCATAGCTTTTCGTTATATGACATTTGGAAAAAAGGTTCCATCTAATCTAATTGAGAAAAGAGATCATGTAATTTTGGAATTGTATGAAATCTACTCAGCACCTAATAAGTCAATGACTAAAAATCCTTAAAACAACCTGAATCAGATAGATTTTTGTTCTGGAAAATTAAAGAGTTAGAGTAAGGTAAAAAATGGTAAATAAAAAAAAGTGTCGTGGTTGTAAACCTAGCCGTAGCAAACATACAAGAGGAAGAACCAGATAGGTTTTTGTTCTTAAAGAAGAAATAATGAATCATGGAAGAAAAAGATAAATTTTGGTCTGAAAGACTGTCGAAATCAACAACTTTAAAATGTCCTAAATGTGGTGCAGATTTAAGAGAAAGTACTGGATCATGGGCAACTCGAAGCTTTTACTTTTGTCGTAAATGTGGTTATTCTGAAAAGTAATGAAATAAAGGATAAATTGAAAGATTTAGTAGTATTTTAACCTCATGCTATAAATTAACCTATACGGATAACTTTAATTTCTAAATATCGGTTTAGAGATTATCGTTTTATGTTATAATTTGAAAGGTGATAAAATGGGAAAAAAAGAAAAGGTAAAACATGAAAAACATTGGAAGTCTACTAAACCATACCATCATGGAAAGAAAAAAATTGTTCGTGGAGCATATTTATCTAAAAATGTGGGATGAGATCGCATACTCTCATAATCAGAAAATTTTTGTTCTTGAAAAAAATACTTCATGGGTATGTAGCAGACTTGTAAAAATTGTATGATAGGTTTGTCTTGCTAATCAATTATTTTTCTGCGATTAATTTGATTAAGTCTACTGACCTATGCGAATAACCTACAACATTGTCATACCAAGATAAAACTTTTGCCATTTTACCATTAGTCATCGTTTGAGTTGCATCGAAAATACTCGAATAAGTGTTGCCTAATATCATGGTAGAGACAGTTTCTTTATTCCTGTATTCTAGTATTCCTTTCAAATAACTATCAGCTGCTTTCTTTACAGCGTCGTTTATAGCTCCCTTTGTAACATTATCTTCAAAAGATACTGTTAAATCGACTAATGAACCACTAGGTACTGGTACTCTAATCGCTATCCCATTCATTTTTCCCGCTAACTCTGGCATAACTTCGCCTATTGCCTTTGCAGCTCCTGTTGATGTTGGAATTAAATTCAGTGAAGCAGCATATGCTCTCGCAATATCTGAATGAGGCATGTCAACGAGCCTCTGATCATTTGTATATGCATGTATAGTAGTCATTAGTCCTGAGACTATTGGACCAATTTCTTTACATAGAGCTAAGGCTAACGGAGCTAGACAGTTTGTAGTACAAGAAGCATTTGAAATAATCTTTTCGCCTTTATATTTGTCCGCATTAACCCCTACTATAAACGTTTTTTCAGCAAAATCACTGGGCGCAGAAATAAGTACTTTTTTTGCCCCAGCTTTTATATGGCCTTCAACACCAGGTGTTTTAGCAAAAACACCTGTAGATTCGTAAACTATATCGACGCCTCTTTCACCCCAGTTCAATTTCGTTACGTCCTTTTCAGCACTTCCATCAATTATTTTTCCATCAATTTTTATATCTTTGCCAGCAGTCTCCACTTTTCCATCGAATTTCCCATAAACTGAGTCAAAATCCAATAAAGGAGCTAATCGATCTGCTGAATATAAATCATTAAATGCAATAACTTCTATTTCCCCTTCGGATAATATACCATCTTTTTTTTGTTGTTTTATAGCTCTAATAAGATGTCTTCCCATGACACCTAAACCATTTACACCAACATTTATAACCATTCTAACAACCCCCAAATTTTCATTCGACAATATTGTTTAGAAATTAAATAAGAGATTAAAAGATTTAAGTCTTGTGATAACTTTCAAAAATAAAGAATTAGAAGATTTTTGTCCTTGGTAAGATTTATATAAAATCCTCTAATCAAATCTTAAGTCTAAGAATACTGATCAAAAACTTAACCTAGGATTAGAATCTCTTTGGTGCATGCTTTTGATAACATTCTCTACAATAGACTGGCTTACTTCCATCAGGTTTAAACGGCACTTCACATTCTTGTTTACAATCAGCACAAGTTGCCTTATGCATCTCTCTCTTGAAACCAAATTCTCTTTTCTCGAATGGCATTTATATTTTCCTCCTAATTTATTTTAAAATTATAGAAGTTATAAATTTATAAAACTATCGAACGGGGTTTTTAGTCCTGACACATTCCTCAGGCGAGACTAAAATTTATTTAAAACATTTAGAAAAAATTCAAAGAAGACGAAGAAGAATAATTAAAATTAAAAAATTAAGCAATCTCGTAGCTCACACTTATCGATGCTGTAATCTCTATTTGTCCTGGTGATATTTCTGTTGGTGCTGGTGCTGAAGCAGCCATTGCATATTCTTTTTGTACATTGTAAGGTTGATAGTAAACGTATCCTTCACTAGCTTGATTAACTCTTGTTATCGTAACGCCTAGTGAATTAGCTATTGCATCTGCCTTTTCTTTTGCATTAGTTCCTGCTTGCTTCAAAGCTGATAATCTCAATTCCTTTATTTTCCCATCAGTTAGGCTAAAAACTACTCCATTAACTTTATTTGCTCCGCTCTGAACAGCTTTATCGATAATATCTCCAGCCTTGTTTATATCAGTCGATTCGATCTTGAGTATATGAGTAGTCCTATAGCCGTCAATGACATATTTTTCATTTTTGTCATCCCAATGTTGTACAACATCCAATGAATACTGAGTGGTTTTGATATCCTTAGAAGCTATTCCTATAGATTTCAAAGAATTTCTGATATCATTCATTATGTTAGCGTTATCTGTTTGTGACTCTTTCGCAGTTAAGGCTGTCGTCTCTGCTCCAAGGGATACTTCTACTTTCTCTGGATCTGCACTTAACTTTGCATCCCCGTTAACGTTTATCAAATTCTTAGCTTGTTCGCTTTCTCCAGTAGCTGATAGTATTCTAAAATCATTGTATTTAGGGAATATCGTATCTGGCAAATTTTCAGTCTTGTAAGTCACTAGAAAGCCTAGGCTCAAAACTGCTACGATTAATATCGCTACTAATAGTATTTTGGTTGTTTCCATGGAATACAATATAAAAGACGAGTTTTAAATAACTAATATTTTTTTAGGGTCTAGACCATACAGAATTAATTTTAGTTTATTCAGTTGTAGTTGTCGTTGTTGTTTCTGGAGGGCACTTTCCAAACCACATGAAATTTTTGCATGGCACTTTTTTAATGGTAAAGAAAACCGTTGAAGACCCTGAATTGCCTGATGCGTCATTGGCATAGACTGTTAGTTTATGAGTTCCTAAAGGTATGTTTTTTATTAACTTCATATAAATTCTTGGTTCAAAATACCCGAATATGCTTGAACTGACAGTTATGTTTGGCGAACCGTCAAGACTGTAACCCGTCCAATATTTTGATTTAAATGGTCTCCAATTTTCTTGTTGTATCAAAAAGATGAGTAAAAGACTTTCACTGTTACCATTGGTGTAATAGGTTATATTTCTTGGTTGTATTATTCTTATTTCCAGTGGTGGTGCTATGACTGTTACTGTTGCAACAATTTGATTATAAGGGGTTTTGGCAAGGCTAACACTAACAAAAAATAAGAATAAAATCGGTAGCATTACTGCTACCATCTTTAAAAATTTTTTCATTTTTTCATCTTCTCCCCGATTATGGGATGTAGCAAAAAAATCAAAATGCTACTTGAAAAAAACTGTTTTCATCTTTTAGCAACTTGCACCGAATGTTATTGTCTGACTATAAGTATCTGTTGGCTGTGGACTTGGAACTGTTAACTGATAACTAACAGTTGCAGTACCGGAAATACCAATAACTCCCATTGAAGTTGGTGTAGTTGTTAATGGTACTACATTTGCCCAAATAGTATCTGTCCATTGAGTCGCTCCAACTGGCATCCAGTAACCATCAAATAAAGTGGCATACTTAATTCCTACCCAATTGGCTCCACTTATTAATGGAGTAACTTGTACATTTCCTGTATTTGTTACTAATGTTGTAATTCCACTTTGCTTTACTGCTCCTGGAACTATGCTACCAAAGTCTGGACTATCTATTGCAGTCATTCCACATGTTATTGGTACGCATTGCCCACCTACACAAGTAGTGGTTGGATTTCCCATTGTATATGTTACCAAGTCTGTTTCAAACAGCCACTTGGTTGGATTCCAATTAAGTAATGGTAATGCTGGACCGCTTGATAAATCACTTGTCGGAACTATCCATATCTTTGCACCTGCACAGTGTGCATAGCTGTCAAATCCATTATTATTGTTACAGTAATTTGGGTTTGGGTTAATGTTCCAATCAGGAATAACTACATCTGGTAAATTTTTGCCTAAATTTGTATTAATTGGAATTGCTACCCCATTCTGTGTATTGAATGTTGCTATTACCATTCCGCCTGCTCCATTCCATTTGTTAAATCTGTCTGCTTGGTCTGGGTAGTATATTAATGAATATTGACTACCTACCAAACCATGTGTTATCAAACTTCCTTTGAATGTTGGACCTACTGTGCCGAATGTCAAAGTTGCACTAATACCATCGCCACCAATGACCTGCCAATTTACATCCTTATTTTCCAAATTCAATATTGTTGTGGTACAATCAGATGCTTGAGTACATTGAATAGTTGCAGTACCTGTTACATCTGCTAAAACATTTGCTGCTAATAGTGTCATTGCTAAAACTATCGAAATTCCTATTAAAACTTTCATTTAAATCATCCTCATTTTTGGGTATTTACTCTCACGAGCAAGGCTCACATAAGTTGTCTTGCTATACCGCCCCTCCTCGGCGGTCTCAAGAATTGAATGAGAAGGATTTGTATGACTAAACGAGATAGACATTATGCTCAAGAAAAAATAGACAGTTTAAAGATTTACCGTTAATTATTACTAGATGATAGTAAATAATTTTCTATTCAAGAAGCAATACGAGTCAAGCTATCTAAGGTCAAGATTACAATCCTATTGAAAAAATAATCAACACTCCTCTGTTATTCCTATCAATATTTTCATTCCTTTTTTCTTTGGGTTGTATAGAGTATGAAAATTATCGCAAAGGCAATCACCAAAATAACAACTATGGAAGAATAGTTTGATATTGAGGCAAAGAAGCCTGTTAAAGGCGAATTCTGTTGCTGGTAAATACTGCTTGTCTCGTTTTTATGAATGTTACTTGCTATAATCGTTATGCTCTTCATTAGCTGGACGTTTATCTTGACTTGTCCGGGCTGCCCTTCTTGCAAAGCATAAAGAAATCCTGTGATGTTCTGTCCTGAATTATAATCTGAAGGTAAAGATGCTGTCACATTGACATAGACAAGTTTCTTTGGTTCCAGACTCACATTTTGTGGAAAGGAAAGATACTTTGCAACATCGCCTTCTGCCCTTAGACTGACAACAATCGTCTCATTTCCATCGTTTATCAATCCATAACGAGATGAATTGCTTCCGCCAGCAGCAACCGGAATGATTATCGGACCTGCTACCTCTTGTAAAGCATTTACGTTTGCTGCTATCAGCAAACTTAACAGAATTCCTATGATAATTTTTTTCATTATTAGCAACCTTGTAAATGTACTACCAATTAGTAATAGAATAAATTAAACATTTAACGCTAATTATTGCTAAATAATAGTAAATAATTTTCTATCAAATATACAAATAGATTTTGAGTTTAACTAAAAAAAGAAAAAAATTAAATATTAATAAAAATTATTCCGGTTCCTTTCCAGAAGTCGTATCTTCTTTTGGATTTTCTTCTTCTGTGCTTTCTTTAGATTCTTTTTTATTCGAACGCATTCTCCAAATCAATGCAGCTATTGCCCAAATTATTATAATTACTATCAGAATTGACCAGTATCCTAGAGAAGCTATTCCATTCAAGAATAATCCTGTTATATCGAATGTATTTTGAACCATCTCTGGAGACTCTGTTGTAATAGGTATTGTTGTCTCGACATTCGAATTATCACTACTTGGAATCGTGGTAGCGATAGTTGTTACAACAGTTGTTGTATTAGTTTTATTTGTAGCATTGATAGTAGTTGTTGTCTGATGACCACCACCGCCTCCTCCTCCACCGCCACTGCTAGGTATGGTTGTCGTGGGTATAGTTGTTGGTGGACTGGTAGCGGATATGTTAAGAGAATTCAAAGCACCATTCACACATAATTTATTTCCTTGATCGATTGTAATTCCTTTTATTTTTAACATTACGTTTTCGCCAGGAGTGTTAACAGCTATTGAATAATGACCAAAACCTGCGCTCGGCTCTTTCCCTTTTGAAATAAACGTGCCATTAAGAGAGTATGCCTCGACATAAGTCCCGTTTGTCGGAGAACCATCTAGCTTTACTTCCCCATAAAAAGCACAGGGTAGTGCTAAAGCTGGACTAATAAATAAGAATAACGATATTAAAAAACCAAACATGCTTAGCGTCTTTGTTTTCATTTTGACCACTTTTACCTCCATATATTAAATTTATAAGCTTAACGGACAGCTAGCCTGAGTTATCTCTAGTCTGTCCTCTCTGACAAGCCTTATGTAGTATGGAAGACTGTTTACATCGTTAAATTCTGTTAAGGTTGAATGACTTGGATCTTTTGGATTGTAATAAAGCCAATCAGTTCCATCAAAGTACCAAAGTACATCGTAAGATGGATCACTTCCATCCAATGAACTCAATATTTTTTCGACAGTGTATGGTTTACCGTTTCCACATATATCTTCTAACATATCCTCTGGTAGGAAGAATGAATTCCATCCTGTGCTCCAGTAATGACCGTAATCTGGAATGACTAAGTTATAGTTTCCTGTTGTGTCTATGTAAAATACAATTGTCTTTGAACTATCCATCTTGTTTCCTGCTAAATCTTCACACATGACATGATAGACTTTTAATCCATCTGTTAACGTTCCTAAGTTTGCTGTGTGTGCTGTTTTACCTGCATCTGCAGTCATCAAAGTCATCGTCTCATTGTTATCATCACTTCCGTAATGACATGTTGATGGTTCATCTGTTTTTACTTCAAGTGTTATTGTATTGTAATTTATTACTCCACTTGGGCTTGAATATGTAATCGTTGGTGGCATTATGTCTTTCTCTGTTCCAGTTATTGAAGCAGTATCTTCATTTCCTGCTTTATCGTATGCTGTTAAATCTAATTTGCTTCCTAAGAAGACTGTACAGAATCCTGCTGGGAATGTTCCTGAGCATAATGCATAACCATCTGTGCTTGAAACAATCTTATCAAATCCTGAACTTGGTGAAGGATCACTTACAGAGTATGTTACTATGAAGAATCCTATTCCAGGAACTGTTCCTGTTATTTGTATATCGGGTTTTTGAGAGTCGACTATGACTGTTATTTTATTTGATAGGGTGTACCAACCGCCCATATCATAAGCAATTACATGGTATTGATAAGTGCCGTCTGCTTTATCGATGAATGACATTTGTGTATCTGTTCCATTATAAATCATTGCATCATTCTCGTATAGTTCATAATGATCTAAGTTTTCATCATTTGCACTCCAGTATAGCATGTAGCTAGCATCCTGATCATAGTATAGGTCTTTCTTTTCTACATCCTTCCAGATTAAAACATCTGTAGGTTTGATTGTATCGACTATTACATTAATTAAACCATATCCCATGTTACCAGCGTTGTCTGCAATTTCAACTTTTAATTCCTGTGTTCCTTGTATCCAATTATCTGACAATGGTATAGTTCCTGAACACTTTCTTTCTTCATTGATGTATGGAATTGAACCCAATGAAACCCCGTTTAAAGTAATATAACATGGAGTTCCAGTAGTTATGGCTGAAGTTATTTCTCCGTTTGTTGAATCACTGATGTTTGCACTTATGTAGAATGGAGTTCCTTTCAAAACTGTACCTTCCACTGGATCAGTTATTGTTACATCGATTGGGTTGTTGTCTATACCAATCTTAGGTAAGTTCCAGATTGTGACTATATCTTGAACTACATCCGCGATACATGACGAAGGACATTCATATATGCTGTCCTCTTCACATCCACACTTCATTGCTATCGAATGCAATATTTCCGTGAAACTGTTACCCATATTTCCAAGGTTATCGTCTGCTGAAACTGTTAAAAATGTTATTCCGTCAGGTATTCCACTTGGACTTGGAATAGTTGCGTATCCTTGACATTCATGGGCTTCAGCATTGTATAACAATGTTCCTTCAGTTTGCAATTTTACGATACCAAAGTGTGGAAGTATGTCAATCAAATAAGCATAACATTGTCTTCCATTCTTGATACCAACGTTGCACATTCCACTAATTGGGTTGCATGGACCATGTGAATTAGTTAAATCTTCTGCAACAGCAACGACTGGTATATCTTCTCCATCAGAATACCAACCATCAACAGGTTTCAATATTAAAACATGAGGTGGCGTGTTATCGACCTTGTGTTGTTGTGTATGTGTTTGTTCCACATTACCTAATGCATCTACTGCATACCATCTTATCTCATGCAAGCACTCATTCTCTAAATAGATAGTCTTCTCAAGTTTGCAATTTTCATCTGTTGATATTTTTTCAGAATACTGTTGTGTATAGACTTCTCCATCGCAGTTTGAATCCCACCAAACTTCATAGTATAAATTGGTTGGACCTGATGCACATGGAGTATCTTTATCAACAGTTGTTAAGGTTATGGGTGTCTGTGAAGTTACCCAATAATCATTCTCTCCCCATTTTGGATCCCCAACAACCTTTGTGGTGATTGGAGGTGTAGTATCAACTCTTTCGATTTGAGTGTGAGTTTGCTCTGTATTACCTAATTCATCAACACAATACCAATCAAGAGTGTGTTTTGAATCTTCATCGTATTTTATTGGACCTTCGTATAATGCCCAATCTTTATGTAGGACATCATCAACAAAGTATCTGTAATATATTTTAACATTATCGACTGGGTGCGGCTGTTGATCCTCACATGTTAGATATATCTCTGTATCCTGAGTTATGTAATAATCACAACTTGGTTCATTTGCACATTTAAGTTCACTGCATGGTATGTTTACCCCTTCAAAGTTCTTTTGCGAAACAGGTGGTAGTGTATCAACGATATCATATTCTACATGAACCGGTCCTTTGTTTCCTAAGGCATCAACACAGTAATAATACAATTCATGATATGTATCTTCAGTATAAGTGAATGGACTTGTATAAAGTGTCCAATCTTGTATAAGTTGACCATCGTTGTAAATCTCATAGAATATTTCAACATTGTCGACTGGGTGCGGCTGTTGATCCTCGCATGTTAATGTTATTAAAGTTTTTTGAGTTACGTACCACATTGAATCGACTACATCATAACTATCTATGAATTGGATTGGATCTACAGGTTTAAATGGTACCTTTGGATCGCCAACAGTCTTATCGACAAGAGGCGGTGTGTTTTCAACATACACACATTGTTTCTTTACAAGTTCTGTCTTGTCAACATTGTCAACACTGTAATATTCTATCAAGTGACATGATTGTTCAGGTTTGTAGAATGGTGTTTCATATATATTCCATTCACCTGAACCTTCAGCTTCTTGACATAAGCTTTGGTCAGTGCAGTATCTATCATCAACCAATGAATTTCTCCAATAAGTTTCTTTAACACCTGAAGAGTGTATTGAAGTTCCGTCGTCAGCTGTTAATGTTATCGGAGTTTGTGAAGTTATCCACTCACTAATACCATCTGTGAAGAATGGTCTTCCATAGGTTTTTGTAGTGACAGGTGGCGTATGATCTACATAATCAATCTCGAATTGATGTCTTTCTTCATTACCTAGAGCATCAACACAATAATATTCTAATTCGTGCTTTGATTCTTCTGGGAATTTGAATGCACCTGTGTATTCTGTGAATGTTGTAGGCCAATTGCCATCATCTACTCTGTATCTATAATAAATCTTTTGATGATCGACTGGGTGTGGCTGTTGATCCTCACATGTTAACTCTATCTCTGTTTTTCCATCTATGTAGAATTTACCAGCCTTTTCATCAAAATATTGAGGACCTATTATGGTCTTTGTAGTGACAGGCGGTTGTGTTTCAACTATATCATACTCTACATGAGTTTGCTCTGTGTTGCCTAATTCATCAACACAGTACCATTCTAGTATGTGAGCTGAATCCTCATTCTTGTAAAATGTAACATGATCATTTTCTACAACTGTCCATCTAGGTGCCTCTTGACCAACAAGATAATCTCTGTACCATATTTCAACATGGTCAACTGGATGTGGCTGACCATCAGCACATGTTAATGTTATCGGAGTATTTTGTGTTATGAAATAACAACCATCTGAAGGTATTCCTGTTTTATAATATTCCATAGATTCTGCTTCAGTACATGCATGCTTTGGATCTCCCAATGTTTTTTGTGAAACAGGTTTTTGTGTATCGACAATATCAATTTCTTTATGTGGATTCTCTGCTGTACCTTGAGTATTTCCCAAAGCATCTTCACAGTAGAATTCTAATACATGTTCTGAGTCTTCTGTTTTATAAATGTCAACGTAACCTCCTTGAACTGCAGTGTATGATGGAACTGTTTGTCCAAGTAAATAATCTCTATAATATAAAACTACATTATCGACTGGATGTGGCATTACATCATCACAATCTAGAGTTATCTTTGTGTTTTGCGTTATGTACAAACATCCATAATCAGGATTTCCATATTGTGCTTTCTCACTAGCTGTACATTCATGTTTTGGTGCATCAACAGTCTTTACTATATTAGGAACTGAATTGTCAACATAGACACATTGTTTCTTTACAGGTTCTGTATTTCCTAAACTATCAATACTGTAGTATTCAATCAAATGACAAGAATCTTCTGGAATATTGAATAGTTGTGGTGATGCACTATCCCATGCTTTATCTATAGGTGGTAATTGTTGACATAATGCTTGATCTAAACAGTATTCATCATTTACTCTTAGGTATCTATAATAGGTTTTATCAACACCAATTGCACAAATCTTTCCACCATCTGTTGCTGTCAATGTTATCGGTGTCTGTGAAGTTATCCATTTTGGATATCCTCCTGTTACTGCTTCGACCAATGGTGTGCCATATGTCTTTACAGTATCTGGATAAGTCGTATCAACTCTATCAATTTCTGTATATGTCAATTCTTTATTTCCTAGAGCATCTTCACAGTACCATTCAAGAGTGTGTATAGAATCTTCTGGGAAAGTGAATATAACATAACCATCTCTGGTTGGCAAGTCAACCCAATTTCCACCGTCAACATTATATCTGGCGTAAAGGGTTACATGGTCTACTGGATGTGGATTCTGATCTGCACAACTTAATTCTATCGGCGTTTGTTGTGTTATGTACAATTCACCAGCAGTGTTTGATATTTTTGGTTCGCCTATTGTTTTAGTTGTGACTGGTGATTTGTTATCAACTATATCTAACTCAAAGTGATGTGTCTCTTCCCAACTACAACCATCGACTGACCAGTATTCAATTAAATGATAAGAATCTTTATCTAATGTTATCGTAACATCTTGATTTTCATTTCCAACTCCTTGTTTGTCTATAGTCCATTGATCTTCAGGATTTACTTTGTACCAAACAATCCAATGTATTTTAGTCTTGTCTGCATGTTCACCTGTTCCCTGCGGATCTGGGTCCGTTGCATGAAGAACTACCTGAGTTCCTCCTTTTACGAACTGACATCCGTTTGTTAATGATACTCCAACTGGAAGAACTGCACCTGTTATTTCTTCAATTGAACATTCATGTTGTTGTTTCTCTGAAGGAAGCAATGTCTTTGTTGTCTCTGGTGGTAAAGTATCTCTTATGAATGAGATAGTTGGACATTCCGTAATCTTACCCCAGTTTTCTGCTGTATCTTTACCTCTGATTTTTATATAATGAGTTCCATCAGAGAGTTTAGATGCATCTACTTGAGCGCCTATAACAGCACATTTCCAAGCATCTGCTCTTGTAAAGTTGTATAAAGTATTCATCCATATTCCAGACCATGGAGCCGGGACTGGAGGTATAGTAATATCAATGAAATATTCTCCACCTTGTATTCTAGATTGTTGATCGCAGATTGTAGCATTAACCCATGCGTTGTTTCCACATATTAAGTATTCGTTCGGGTTTAATTGCTTGTCAAGATAGATGTCATAAGGACAATCTGGTGGCAATATATCCGTTTCAAAGTAAGCACATACACAATTACCCCAGTTGTTTGCAACATCCTGAGATTGTACACAAATATAGTTCAAACCATCTACATAATACTGAACGTTATCTTTCTTTACATTCTCTATTAATTCATCAAAACTTCCATCTGTTGCGTCCATCGGTGTTCCTGTTCCTGCGAAACCACAGCTACCTAAACCATGTCCAAGGAAATATTCAGATTTCTTTATGTTAGAACACGTATCAGTTGCTAAAGCCGTTGCATCGAATATTCCATTGTTGTAGTATGAATCAGCGACTAAATTTGATGTTGTTGGACCTGTTGTATCACTGAATGTATTTACACATCCCTTGTTGACATCGCATGTGTCTATTGTACATGGATTGGCATCATCACATAAACTATTGTCTGGTGTGTGAGAACATCCAGCTACATTATCGCATGAATCGATTGTGCATGAAATTTGGTCATCACAATTCTGTTGTGAATAATAGCACATACAATTTTCTTGGCATTGTCCGTCATAAAAGAAAATGTTACTCATACAATAACTTTTGCATGCATGAGTTGCGTCACATTGAGCGTTACAATTTATATAATCGCATGTGTGCGTTATTGTTGAATCGCCTGTAGTACAATGACCTTGATTAGAACTGTCTTCAACACATACACTTGTGAATGCATTCCTGAAGTCCCAAGTAGGATGATAATCGTCTGGTATCCAGTCACAAGTTGTAATTCCAATAATATTATTTCCTGAACAATCTTGATCTGTTAATTTAACACAAATACCATTTCCATCACAATGGTCTGTAGCAGAACACCATAATCCATCATTACAAGGTGTGCTTAGTTTAGCTTTTGCATCAGCAGGACAATCATTACTTTGACCGTCACAAGTTTCAGTTATATCACAATCCCCTGCCATATTTCTACATACATCTGTTGATTTAACATCAGTTGGACAAGCCGCACTTGAGCCTGTACATTTTTCTTCTAAGTCACATGACCCTTGAGAAGCTCTACATATTATTTGATCTGATTTAAATTGTTGTTCACATTGATTTTGTGCATTACAAATACCATCAGCACAAGGACCACTCAAACGAATGCAGTCAGCATTACTTTCACATTCATGATATGTGTTTTGGAATTCACAATAAATAGCATCATTTTTTCCAACAGTTATGCCTGTACATGTTCCTGCAGAACAAGAGCCAACATTTTGTTGATTTTGATTAATACAATAAGCGCTAACGAAACTATATCCTGAATTCAAATTTTCTGATACGCTAGCTGTTGCTGAAGAACCAGGAATTTCTATAGCAAACACTGGGTTTATGAAACCGTCAGCCCCTGTGGTCGAGATTGTTGGACTTACAGTTCCTCCCGTAGCAGATGCAACAAAAGTCCAACCACTTGCTGGTTGACTGTCAACTAATTTCTTGACAGTTATTGTTCCACCGCAAAGGTCGTCTGCCAAGGTGGCTAAAGTTTGAGCTAAAGTGCCAAAACCTGTTGAGTAATATGCATCAGCACTCGATATTGCTTGCAAGTTAGCAGCGCCACCAGTTCCAAGACCAATACCAAGAGTAATTATTCTTATTCCTGATAATTTTATTTGATTTGCTGTTAAAACAGCCTGTGCAACTGCAACAGGCTCAGTAGCAGTTTGTGCTGGATCTCCATACCTGTTTGGATTACCGTCTGAAGCAAAAACATATAAATCAGGCTTTGCTGAATTGTCAAATTCATCGTATGCTTCTTTCAAGCCATCCTGCCAGTTTGTATAACCGCCGCTTGTTGATACGGAATCGATTGCATTCTTTATTGTAGTTGCATCACCGCTGTAATCCAAAACAAGATCTCCATTAGTATTAAATTTAACAAGAGCCATTTGCGTTGGCGTGTAAGGCAAGAAAGCATCAACAAAAGTTTTGAATGCATCTTTCATTTGTGTCAATTCTGTGCCGCTAATACTTCCAGAATTATCTATTATAAGTGCAATATCTATTCCACAAGAACTAGAAAGAGTTGGGTTAATAGTTTTACAAACGCTTGGTTGATCAGAACATGTCCAGCCAGATTCTATGACACAAACATTATTACAACCGTCATTGCTAGCTGTATTACTATCATCACATTCTTCACTTTGAGTAATTATACCATTTCCACAAACTTCAGCACAGATGCTTGGTTCTCCACTACATGACCAGCCAGATTCTACTTTACATATTGAATTACAACCATCTCCATTGTTTGTATTACCATCATCACATGTTTCTGGAGTTTCAACATCACTATTTCCACAGACAGCTGTTGATTGGACCGTTATGCCGTCTGTGAGAGTGTATGTACTACTTTCACCTGAAGAACATAAATCATCTAAATAAGCCCTAAAACTAACATCATAAACTTCTGGTGTCGCAGGTGCAGTTATACTGAAAGATTCTGTATATGTACCTGAGGTTGTATGATCTGGCGTGTCTACACATGTCCAGCTTCCACCTTCAATTCTATATCTTGTAGATTTCCAATCATTAGCAGTCTCACCTTCCCACCAACCATAACGCCATGTTGTCACAGTCACCGCAGCAGTAATTGAAGTACTTGGAGGGACAGTTACACTACTTCCGCCGTCAAGTGTAGTACTATCAATATCTCTAGCATCAGTAAAAGTTGTCTGTGCAAAATTTGTTCCATCTGTTACATCAACAATATATTCTCCTACTATCCCATCTAAATCATATTGATAAACAAAATCTCCTTCTCCATCAGAATTTTGTAATCCGTTCAAAAATCTTAAATTACATGAAATTGCATTGCAGGATTCTGTAGCACTATCGGGTCTAATTACATCAATATTAATCTGAGAAGTAGGATTGAACCCAGTTCCATGAATATAAACTATTTCACTTGGTTCAAAATCTGTCTTATCATTTCCTAGATAATCAGTTGTCCAAATTATTGCATTAGAACCATCAGCAAAAATAGGAGCAACATTTGAGATGAATACAGCTGACGCTATCAAAATAGCAATTAGGAGGGATAATTTAATCACAACAGAACTTTTATTAGAAATATGCAACTTATTTTCTAACATTATTTTACACCCTCCTCATATTTTTATTATGCATAATTGTTACTACTGCATAGTGTTACCACTACTAAAGATTAAATACGTTATTACTGTGTGTTATAAAAACTTTTCTCTGAATTTTTATGAAAAATAATTTTCTATTTGATAGAAATACAATTTTAAAATAAGACCAGAATTTGAAGTTCTTTTGCCATTTTTAAATTTTAAAAATTATTACTTTTTGAATAGAAAGTTATCTTGAAGATTTTTTTCTTTTGAATAGAAATATTTTTTCGAAATGATTTAATCTGGATAAAAATATTTTTTCTATTAAATAGAAATATCTAAGAATAAAAATCTGAGATTTGATTCTTCTTTTGGTAGATTTATTGAAAAAAAAAGAAATTAATGCTCATTTCGTGGCAATGCTTATAGCTATTCTTGGTCCACTTGTATTTTTATTAATTGGATTTAGTTTCACGTCCCCACCACCAGGAGCATATATTTACTGGTTTACTTGTCTTTTGATTTATATTGCAATCCTTATCCCATTTACTTATAAGATTCCTTTGACTCTAGTCAGATTAGTAATTCTTGGGATAACAGTAGAAGATTTCTTCAGTCATGCATGGCGTTCATTAATATACGGATATGAATTCTTACCGTTCTGCAATTGGTATACTCAACATTTTCCATTTCTAGGAATTTTGGGTGAACCAACACCTTTAATTTTGATTCCGAGATGGTACATAGTAGCACTATTTGTCTATATAGTCATAACGATGTTTCAGTTTAGGAGATTGCTAATGAGAAAAAGAAGTGTATTATATATAATATTGATATTACTCATCATAGGATTAGTCTTTTTATTACTACCTCAACTAAAGCAAGAAGAAACAGAAAAAAAACTCTGGATATTGGGCAGTAATCTTGGAACCTGGGGGGTTAAAGATCCTGGTGAATTAGACGAACCTTTTGTTTTGAATCCTACACAAAGGAAATTAGCTAAAGGAGTTATAGGTACATTTAGATTCAATCCAAATTGCGACAGTGATAGATGTGCGAATGGCTTATTGCCAGAAAATATGTTATCAGATTTATTGAATAAAATAGATGAAGTGGATGCTGAGCCATTCTGTGTTCTATCCATGACTAATGATACTGTAGCAAAATACACTGTTAAACTCTTCAAGGGAAGAGTTACTTATTATGAATTTGGGAATGAACCTGATTTTGTGCTGGGACCGGCAGAGAGTTATGCTCGAAGATGGAACCAAGTAGTGCCACAACTCAAGAGAATAGATCCAAACATTAAAATAGGTGGTCCTGTCGTTGGATTTACCGGTGAGGCGGGTAAAAGCTATATTAAAAAATTTCTAGAATTAGCAAACCCAGAACCTGATTTTGTGAGTTGGCATATGTATGCTGGAAGAATCGATAACTCTAACGCAGAAATAATAAATACAGCCTCTAAATGGGGCGAATATATCGATGAAGTAGAGAATGATGTTATAGTACCAACTCTTGACCATAAGTTACCAATTGTGGTATCTGAATGGAATTGGAACCCATTGCCAGAATATGATAAAGATTTTAGGGATCAAGACAAACAGTTTATTTCAAATTTTACTTCCACTGTGATAGAAGAATTCAAAAGTAATAGTAATTTACTCATGGCTCATCAGTATTGTTATGGTGCACACTGCGCAAACGGTCATTTAGCAATGTTAGGAGGGGAATGGGCTTATTCAGACCCTAAACCACAATATGATGTCTTCTTACATTATGCAAAAATACTCTGCCCAGAATGTGAAAGAGGATAAACAAAAGGGATTTAAGTTTCATTCCTCATCTCTTCTACGATAATATGTATAGAAAATTTACATCTTTATTCAGATCTTTAATCATTCTTGATGTATCTCTAATTTTACTAATCATTTTCAATTTCATATCAAATTCTTTGATAAAGGGCATCATAACTATATTTATAGCATTTTTCCTGCCAGGTTATTATCTAGTTAATATATTATTTAAGAAAAAACCCGAAATTCCTGAAACTCTTGTGTTAAGTATCGGGGGGGGTATTGCAATATTTATTTTAATAGCTATGTATGTAAATTTTGCCGGCATGCGTATAAGTTTAGGAAACATTCTAAACCCGGCTATAGTATTTGTCTTAATTCTTAGTATATTCGATCTAATAAAAAATTTGCGGGTTAAACGATGAATGATAAAATCTTTTATTCGAGTTTAATAATCACTTTCATAGTCCTCTCTCTTATAATTTATATATCCTATGTTCAACCATCAAAAGAAGAATTTGTGGAAGTTTATTGGCAAGTATTCAAATCTGAAGATTTAGTCACAGCAAATCAAGTTAATTGCAGTATAGTAAATTGCAGTAAATCTGGTTTTCATAAAGGAACTATCAACTTAAATGGAAAGAATTTTGGAATAATTACTACTGATTTAGACAAACTATTAGAATACAAATATACTTGTATAGACTTCAATAACAATAACACTTATTGTGAAAAAACCGAAGGGCCCTTTAAAAATCTCGATTCTTTTTTTATTGGCAATGATGGATACAGCATTCTAGAAGTATTATATAATAACGTTTTTGTTATTCATTATCCTAAAAATGTGACTCAGCAAAACTTCACAGTTGGTTTTGTTGTAAAATCACATTATGCTAAAACTATGGAATTTAGGGCAACTTTGGTAATAGACTCGACTCAAATAGAAAGTAAAATAATTACCTTAAATCCAAATGAAGAGGCGGTTTTGAATTTTAATATAATATTACCAACTAAAGGACCACATAAAGTACAAATTCTAATATCGTCATTAGAACAGAAAAGCGAAAATGAAATCGGATTCTTTGTTAATAGATTAGATTAATGAATTTTATCAAAATCCACATCATTCCACGAAAAAATTTTACCATTCATAACTACATATACACCTTTTGGAAGTGTTTGAACAGCTATTACTGCACCTCCTAAATTAAAAAGGGCATCAGAATCTTTTTCGTTGAAGGGTTTCAAAGCGCCTGTTAGAACAATAATTTTGTCTTTTATTCTTTTTCCTAAGAATTTTGCTGTTTCAGTCATAGTGAATGTGCCATGAGTTATTACTATTTTGTCTTCTTTACATTCTCGACATTTTTTAAGAATCAATTCTCTATCTTGAGTTGTTAATTCTCTACTGTCTTTTAGCATTAATTCTTCTGTCTTGATAGAAGAAGGTGTTCTGGCCTGTTTTAACATTTTGGGTATAAACGATTCTTTATATTCCCATTCATCTGTATCTGGTTTAACAAATACACAATCTATAGTTCCACCAGTGATAAATATTCTAATTGTCATCATAATAACTTTGAAATAATATATGCGGTGTAATATTAAAAATTTAAGAATTATTTATATACTGCTGCATTATTGCTCGAATAAATCTTATCTAACATTTTATCATTAGCTATTTTTTCTATTTCTGCAATCACATCTTTAATTCCCAAATTTTTTCTTATAGAGGTTGCTATTATATCCTCTCTTGAAACAGCAGAAACTGTAAACCCAGAATGTGTATAGTAAGGATCGATTTCAGTCTGTATGATTTCTTGTTCATTAACGCAATTATCAGAGAATTTATATGCAAAACAACCAGCAGTTATTTTCTCTACTGATAGACTTTCAAATTCTTCGTTACCATATTTAGCAATAAAATATATAGGCGATATTATCAGGAGCACTATCAAAACAATTGTTTTCGAAAGTCTTGATTCGCTTATAAAATATGCTCCAACAGCAGCAAGAGGCAGGGATGAAATCAAAACAAACCTCTCATAAAATTCCCCTTTTAAACTTAAAGCAACAAAAACCGTGAATAACAACATCGAAAATACCCAAGCGATGAATATGTACGCTTCAGGTTTATGATTTCTTTTACGGAGAAGGTAAATGCCCAAAATTCCGATAATCAATGAAAAAATTGTAATTTCTATTCTACTGGATAAAAATATAATTCTACTAGGTAAAGTCGTGGCAAATCTTTCTGTGGCTCCTGAGTATCCCCCTGATTTTAATTCATCAAAAAAGTGTTCTATATAAAGCACGTAAACTGAAGGATAAACAGATTTGTAGTAGTTATAAATTGAATATAGTGTGAATGTCAAAATTAGAAATAAGAAAACGGAAAAAAATTCCAAACTCCTAGTTTTTTTACAAAGAAGAAGAACTGAACCTAAGATTAAAATCATGAATATCGGAGTTAACGGGTGAGAAAACACGATTACAGGAACTAGTAAAAACAAGAAAAATAAATAAGGCATTCTATCCTTCTTCGATGCTCCTAAAAACTTTATCAGAACTAACATAAAAACCAAGTACAAATTTAGAACTAAGAACTGAGGTGATAAATGATTATCTTCGACTGTCCAATTGAAGAATAAATATAAAACAGATGTCAAAAAAGATACTTTTGCATTGAAAAAACGTTTGAATATTAAAAAAATTGACACAACCCCCACTATGTAAAAAATCGGTACAAAGAATTTCGAAATAAAGTAAGGTGGGAATCCCTGAAATACAGATCCAAACAACAGAAAAGATCCTGGATGTTCTTCATAAGAATTCAGATAGTTAACAACCACTCCAGTCTCAAACATCTTTTTTGCCAGGTAAGAATGCGACCATGTATCTGGAAATCTAACTAAATATTCATGAAAGAATGGAGTACCGATAAGATAGATAACTAATAACAATAAAGTCAAATAAATAAATCTTTGATCGATTTTATCAAAATTACTGAATTGAAATGCAATTAAAATTATGAGAATCAGATAACCACCCCAAAAGATTGGACTCATTTTTAATATCAACCCTAAGGAATCATTATAAGTGAAAAATATCTGCCCTTGAATTATCAGATTAACTAGGAAAATGAATAACGAAGAAAAATATAAGATTAAATAACTCTTCTCAAATCTATTGGGCATGAAGAATTGAAAGAACCTGAAATATTTATATTTGACAATAATTCGATTAACTCAAATAATTAACAGAATAATGTCTAAATATGCATGTTATTAAAAAAATGAATGGAAGGTCTAAATTGTTATTTTTTGAATTATTCCAAAAAAAGGTCTTAATAAAGGAATTAACCACAAAATCTTTTAACAATTCTAAAATTTTTATTTTCTTTACAATGGATTTGGAATATTCACCAAAATATACCAAAAATGACTCTTATGAAGGTTTTAAAGATTATCAAGAAATTCTAAAAAAGAATAAAATACCATCGACATTTTTTGTGTGTGGCGATTTTGCATTAGACCATAAAGAAGATATAATAGACCTTGTAAAAGCCGGAAATGAAGTAGGATCTCATGGTTATGGGCATACTAACCTTGGTCCTGACATCTGGTGGAAGAAACATTTTCTTGCTTCGGTAAATATTGAAACAAGAAAAAAATCCATAATGAAAAATCATGAAATATTATCAAAAATACTAAAAAAACGTCCAATAAGTTTTAGAACCCCTTATTTATCAATAGATAATGCAACACTAAACATTCTCAGTGAAGCTGGATATAAAATTGATAGCTCTGTCAACAATCCCCTACTAGGCATGCCGACAATTCCATACAACCCTTCAAGAGATAATATCTTAAAGATTGGGAGGAATGATATAATTGAATTTCCTATTACTTGTTCTCTTTCACGAAATCTGAAGTTTAAACCTTTAAATCTGGATTATGATCGTATAACTTTCTTTAATTCCAATGATTTATCAAAAAACATTAAAATAATAGATGAAAATAAAAAATTCTCACCTTACATAGTTATACTAACTCATCCTTGGGAGTTTTCTGATGATTTTAAATCCGGAGCAGTTGAAAGACTAAGGCTACTATCCAAATTTATATCTGTTCTTAAAAGAAAATTCGACGTTAACTTCTTGAAAATTGAAAATATAAGATCATCCTAAAAGTTTTACATATTCAGAAAAACTTCTTTCGGAGTTATATAATTTTTTTGCATTTAGATAGGCTTTTTCTTCAATGGATTTTAATTTTGCATAATTTTTCAGAACAAAGTATATCTTCTTTGCCAATTCATCTGAGTTGTTGGGTTCTACAAGAAAACCAGTTTCACCATCTATAATTCTCTCTTCTAATGCTCCTATTTTACTACATATTGTGATTTTCTTAGACAAATGAGCCTCTAATAAAGCTATCGAAAATGTTTCGGGAACTGTAGAAGGAATGACAACAATATCAGCAAGACTATAATATTTGAATATATCATGATGTTGGACATGCCCTAAAAATTCAACATATTGATTTATCCCAAGTTCATGTGTAAGTTTCTTCATTTCATTTAAAGACCTTCCAACACCTATGATAATTAATTTCCATTTTTTATCGTATTTTAAAAGTTTTTTAGCACTTCTTATTAGTACCTCAATTCCTTTCTCTTCCATGATTTTTCCGACGTATAAAATCACTTTTTTATCGCTTTTATGATTTTTTTCGTTTATTTCTTTAAAATCATTCAAGAAACAATGGATGACTTTTGCCTTTCTTCTGTCAACACCGTGTTTCAAATGCATACTTTTGGAATAAAATGAAGGAAAAACAATGCTATTAGCTAATGAATTAGTCATGTCTAGTTTAATAGAAAGAATACTACTTGTAATTAAATTGAGAACAGAACCGATTATATTTTCTAAAGATTTTAATTTTTTGGGTAATTTATGATAGTAAAATAAACATTCACCACATCTGCCTCTCCCAATACCAAAACAAAATGGCATCATGGATGAATAAGAACAGATTAATTCATGTGCATGCATCGTTACAACTATATTCCTCAAAAGAAGTTTAGACGCAATCAAAGGAGCGAGAGAAATTTGATGATAATTTATTATATGTACAGAATGGATTCTATGTCTTAATATTAAAAATATTGTAAAAAAGAATATTAACGGGTTGAAAATTTCAAGTGTTACATATTTTAAAGCATCAAAAAAACTCACAAAACCCCTTCTATCATTTTGAAACTTACCAATTCTGTATACTTTTACTCCATCTTCATCATATGTTTCATAATTTTTTTTATCTCCCATAGATAATACAGAAACGTTATATCCTCTTTCATTGAGCATGTGTGCAAGTACATACTGTTGTGCTTCCCCTCCTCCAATATGGTGTGGTGGATATAGACCTACCATAAGAATATTTTTTCTCATGAGCGTGCAACTCCTGAAGCCAATAAGATTTTTTTCCAAATATATTTCGCGGCCAATTTAGGTTCAGATAAAGCGACTTCTAAGCTTCTTCGATTAAGAATTACTTGTATATCATTTATTTTCATTCCGCCGAATTCTTTGTTTGCTGCTTGAGTAAAACTTCTAATTTCATCCCCTGTCAAACTCTCATTTCTCATTACAGCTTCGTCTACTACAAAATGTTCCCAATTTTTATCTGAAATCCAGCCATTTTTTTCAGCAATTTCATAAAGTTTTGTCCCAGGAAAAGGTGTAGCCGAATTAAAAAAGTAATCATCTGCTTTTAATTCTCTTGCAAAATCTAAAGTCTTTTGAATAGTTCCTTTTGTTTCCCCTGGCAAACCAATTATAAAGAATGCCCTTGTGCTTAAGCCAATTTCGCGAGCATCATTAAAAGTTTTTTTTACTTTTTCTAAATTTAGCCCAGTCTTTGCGATATTTTTAGACAAATTGGGATCTCCTGATTCGACACCCATATGAATACCGATACAACCGGCATTTTTCATTTTAACCATTAAATCTTTCGATAAACAATCAGCTCTTGTTTCACATCTCCATTCAAAATCTAATCCCTCTCTATAAATTCTATCGCAAATTTCCTCTGCACGTTTCATGTTAAACGTGAATATCTGATCCCTGAACAAAATACTCTTAATTTTGTACTTTTCTTTCAGTAATTTTAATTCAGATAAAACATTCTCAACACTCCTAAATCTCCAAACACTGTTAGAATCCAAAGAATATGGGCAATATATACATTTGAATGGACAGCCTCTACTACTCTGAAAAGTTGTAAAAGGCATTTTTGGCAAATACCAATATGAATATTTTTTCATGGGCAACAAATGATAAGCAGGAAATGGCAATTCATCTAGATTCGTTATTAGCTCTTGATTGTGGTTTCTTATTATTTTACCATTTTTTTTAAAACTAATGCCTTTTATTTCTTTCAATGGTATCTTCTTTGCTAAATCTAAAATTGTATATTCAATTTCACCACTTATTACAACATCGATTTTCTTAGAAAAAACGTTTTCCGAGTAATGGCTAATATACGGTCCAATTATACCTACAAGGGCATCTGTAGAAATCTTCAACTGATTCGCAAAATCTAAATCATTTGATGCTGAAATTCCGCTCGTGTTAACGATTATTAAATCAGGGCTTTTCTTTGATATTTTTTTTATTGCTTTGGATTTTTTTAAACCGGATGCTTGGCAATCCACTATCTCAACTTCAAACTCATTCTTTTCAAGAAGAGATGCTGAGTAGGCTAAATCTAGTGGAGGTAATAAGTCATATTTGAATGATTTAACACCAAATCTACCCATATGATCTCTTAAAATCCTCGTACCAAATGGATCTGATGGTTGAACTAATATTACTTTACCCATTCATACCTCCTCGTAAATTTTTAAAGTCTGATCTGTGATTTTGTTCCAATCAAAACTTTTAAAATCAAAATTTTCGATAAAACGATTACCATTATGCAAGAAGTCCATTAATGCATTTTCTATATCAGTTATGTTACTGATTAAGTAACCATGTTTTGAAAATAAATTTGACATAGGTATAGAACGATTGACAATAACAGGTTTATTACATGCCAATGCTTCTAATATTGTTATCCCAAAGGCTTCATACTCACTTGGCATCAGGAATACATCACAAGAGTTATATTCATCTAGCAATTCATCAAAAGTAAGGTTTCTTTTAAATGTTACAAATTTGTTTATTCTCAATCTTTTACAAAATTTTAACAATTGCTTTTCAAAAGGTCCTTTGCCTACTATAGTTAAAGAAAATTTCCAATCATAATTCCTTTCAATTATTCTTTTCAATGCGATTAAAATCCAATGTATTCTCTTGTATTTCTCTAATCTACCTACATATAATATTTTAAAATTGTTTGTTTTTTTGATATTAGGTAAATTTCTAAATTTTTCGATATCTATGCCATTTGGAATTACTGACATTTTTTGTTGTTCAATTTGAAATCTGTCACTGAGTATCTCCTTTTCACGTCCAGAAATACATATTATTTTATCGGATTTAAGAAAAGCGCGTTTTTGATATGAATCGTAAAACTTTCTTAAAAAATTTCTAGATATAGTACCCCCATTCGGATGAAAATGGGGTGTGAAAATTATTTTTTTTATTTGAGATTTTTTAGCTGCCTCAATCGCTAATATGGATGGGAGTGCCTGGAAACAATGAACATGTAGAACATCACATGATTCCTTCTTTAATGAGGAAAATAATCCATAAGAAAAGAAATATGCTTCGTTTGGGGCAAAGGATCTGAACCTTTTAATAGTAATTCCATCTATTTTTTCATTTTTAGGCAATTCCCCTGACGGATCAGTAGTATAGACAATAACTTTATGCTTTTTAGCTAACCTTTTCGATATTTCATAAACATGTTTTTCTACGCCACCAATATGAGGTAAAAACCTGGGACAAACTTGTATTATTTTCACTTCATCACCTTTCATATCTTCTTGTTCCATTAATCTTTTCCCATTTGTGAGAATTGTTTTTGAAGAGGTAACCTATGATTCCCTTGAAACAAGAATATTGCGTGTGTAAAAATGTGAAAATAAAAGATCTAACAGAGGGAATTGTTAATCCAATTAAAAATAGAATCAATAAACCACCAAGGGTATTCAATGGTAAGAATAATGATGAAATTATCATAGCGAGGATAAAAAATGGAGATATTACATGCATAAAAAATTCAACCGGAAATATTAGAAAACCAAACAAATTATAATCTGGATTAAAGAAAAATGTTGAAAAAAAGCGGAACATTACTTGAACTACTCCCTGAGCTCTTCTTTGTTTTAATTTAGTTCTTTCTGAAATTTTTGTAGGTGTATATTCCCAAAATAAAGCATCATTTACAAGAATTGTTTTATATTTATTTTTACGAACTCTGAAAGCCAATTCTGTATCATCTGCAACACTATCTTCGAATATATCTTCTATCGCGTCCTTTCTGAAAGCAGAAAATGGACCATGAAAGATTGTAGTGGAATCTAAGATTGATTCGGCATTCCTTATCAAATGATAAAAATCCCTATATGTTTTTTCAATTTTAGTGGCAGAATTTTCATTCGGATTAATTAAAACCAATTTTCCAGTTAAAGCACCTACTTTAGGATCAAAAAAATATGGCATCGACTTCAAAAGAATATCTTTCCTCAACCTAGAATCAGCATCAGTTATAACAATTATATCTCCATTACAGAATTTGAAGGCCTTATTTAATGCAACAGCTTTGCCATTTCTTTCTTTTTCTTCTATTAGCCTAACTCTTTTGAATTTCTTAACAATGCTTTTAGTTTTGTCAGTAGAACCTGAATCTATGACTATTATTTCTAGCTTATCCTTTGGGTAATTCAGAACTAAAGTATTTTTTAACTTACCCAATATAGTTTTCTCTTCATTCCAAGTAGGAATAACAAGACTGATCTTTGGTCTGAATTTTATGTCTTTTTTTACCTTCAGTTTCTTTGTTTTAGTTACGTATAAGCAGATAGAATAATAGCTAATATAAACTATAGCCAGTAAAGACGTAGATAGCCAAAATATAGTCTCCGGAATACTCATCCCCATCTATTACCATAGATTAGTAGTAAACAATAAAAGATGATTAGGAAATAAAATAGAAGACATTTTTCTATCAATAATGGCAGAATTTTTCATTTTATAGTAATACTATTACCACATAATAATTAATGTGTATATAAATCCTTTAAAAATGATATAAAGAACGGTCACATGAGAATATGCGTAGTTCTACCAACTCTTAATGAGGAAACTGCAATAGCAAAAATTATAAATGATGTTCCAAACCCACTTGTTAACAAAATTGTAGTAGTGGATGGACATTCTTCTGATAAAACTGCTGAAGTAGTAAAACAATGCCATAAACCGGCTTGTGGGATAGATTTAATGTATCAAGAGGGTAAGGGAAAAGGAATGGCATTTCAATCATTTTTGAATTCCTTTGACCTGGATAGCCAAGATGTTTACGTTATGCTGGATGCTGATTGCACCTATGACCCAAAAGAAATTAGAAATATGATTGCGCCGATAATAAACGGCGAAGCTGATGTTGTAATCGGTAATCGTTTTGGATCAGAAGATGTGAAAAAAGTAATGCCATTTGCTACATACTTCGGGAATAAATTTCTGACTTTAATTTCTAAAGTACTTTATCTTAAAGACCCTAAAGATGTTTGCACGGGTTATTGGGCATTCTCAAGAGATTTTCTCAAAAAAATAAGAATAAAGGCAAGGAATTTTGACTTAGAAGCAAACCTTTTTTCTGAAGCTGTTAAAGGCAATTTTAGAATTAAATCAGTACCTATTAGTTATAGAGAAAGAGTAGGTAAAAATAAATTAAGAAAATATCATGCATTTACGATTGTAAGCAGGTTAACAAAAGAGATTTGCAGTTAACTAGAAAATTCAACATAAGTAGAATTCTGTGGTTCTGGTAAATTCCTGACAATGAAATCTTCTAGATTATTATCTGAATCCCATCCGTTGCCAGCTGTTGAATTTAACGATCCTGGTTTTCTCTCTAGACTTTTATTAATAGCAACAACTAAACAAGATATATTTTCATAAACGTTCATAGGATTGCCCCAACCTATTGCATCTATTCTGCCTAATTTTGCTTCATCGGACGTTTTTATCGTTGGATCAAAAGGAAATATAGCAACCGAACCAACGGAGTCACTGAGTTGTTTAGAAGAATAAGGTTGCCAATCTGAAATTGGGGTAGAATAACCATATAGACCGATCAGATAGAAACCATATGATTTAATAGTTGAATTATCAGGGAATTTTTTATTTCTGTAGGGATCATTCCAATCTTTATTAGATGAAAAGTAGGAAAAGTACCATTCAGAAATATTAACATCTGCATTTGTGGGATTGTAAAGTTCTACAAATTCCTCGTCGCTAATTTGAATCTCACTTATGATCACATGATCTGCTAAAATAGGAACTGTTGTAGTTGTTGATGAACTAGTTGAAGTTGTACTGGATGTTGAAGTTGTAGTGATTGATGAAATCGTAGTTTCAGCAGTCGTTGTTGAACTAGAAGAGGTTGATGTACTTGTAGAAGTTGATGTAGAAGTTGAGGTTGTTGAGGTTGTATAATTTATAAAAATACTGTTTTTATATCCGGGTGTTCCGCCTATTATTAAACTTTCATTCCACTCATTATCAAATCTTTCAAGCGTTTTGTTATTTCCATATCCGCCCCAAGAGCTATTATAATTTATTGAATCCACCATATTCAATGAATAATCCTTCAATGTAATATTTTCACCTTCATTGCCAAGCGTGAAAGAGCTATAGAATAAAGTACCGTTGAAATTAGGATAGTTAATTAGAAATTTAGATGCGTTATTTGCAATTATAGCGTAACCATCTGTAGGAATATTCCAAGTTCCGTTGAATATATTTAGAAAATGATCAGAACCACCCTCAGAAAATCTCCAATTTTCGATATTACAATCAAACGTATCATTATTGTATAATTCTACCCATTCATTATCATCGTCAGATCCAGAAGGATTATACATTATTTCATTGATTATTATTTTTGCCACAGGTTTAACAGTAGTTGTTGTTGCAACTGTAGTTGATGTCTTTTTAGATGAACCACCACCTTTAGATTTTACAGTAGTTGACGTTTTCAAAGTAGTAGTTTGAACGGTAGAAGTTTTTGTAATGATTGGTATTTTAATGTCTTTTATGGTAGTTGTAGTCTCCAAAGTTGTTTCAACCGTTGTTTCTATATTTTTCAAGTTTATGGTAGTTGTGATAGAAGTTATAATATTTGTTTTATTACCATTCAAAACTTGAATAAATTGGCCTCCTATATCAAAATTATACGAGATGAAGAATGTTGATAGGAATGCAAAAAGAGCTAGAATAAAATATTTTTTCCTGGTTATTTTTATCTTGTTCTTATTTTTTCTAAACATTATTTAGTCTAAAGTCATTAAGAGATTTATAACGAACTATAAGTCATTTAATAGAAAAATTTTTTCTATTCAATATAGAGATTGAATAGTCACCTAGTTTAAAAACAAAAATTTATACTTCAACTTCAATTTTATATAAGATATAATGTTCAATACAAGGTCTAAAAGAAAGAGAAAATTGGCGTATTTAACAATTCTATCAATTATCGTCATTGTTGTTGTATTATTTTACTTATATGCCAGTTATTTTCAGTATATAAAATTAATATCAACCGATGGTTTCACTCAAGTTGAAGTAGAAAAAGTATTTCCAATAGCTGATTCTGCTTTGATTCAATTGAAGAATGGTTGTTCTGAACTTTCCTTTTATATTTCAATTGAACAAGCCGTAGCTATAGAACAAGGATTGCTAAAAGCTCCAAAGTTTAGACCGATGACACACGATCTCCTTGTAGATATATTACAAGGTTTTGGAATTCATCCATTGCAAATAAAAATCACAGAAGGCAAAGAAAATGTATATTTTGCAGAAATAGTGTTCCAAAAATGGAATGAATTTTTGATAGCAGACTCAAGACCTAGTGATGCTATTGCGATAGCAGCCAGAACAAATACACCAATATATGTACAGAATAGTCTTCTTAAGACCGTCTGTTAGACCATTTTCTCTTCAGTCTTTCGAATGCCCATTTCATCTTAAGTTTTTCATATGCTTCTTCATTATTTTTAGATGACATCCTCAGACCAAAGAATGCTGCAACAATAGTTATAGGTATTATTACAATAATTAAATACCAGTAACTCCATCCACCAACTTTTTCCTCTGTTCTTGAACCTTGCCCTCCAGAAATAATAGTAGTAGTTCCTGCTGTAGTAACAGTTGTTGTTTCAACTATAGTAGTAGTAATCGGAGCTTCACCAGTTACAGCAAATATAGAAAATCCAGGAGATTCAGCTACAAAATAAAGGTAGCTACTATTTTCACCACTGCTATTCGTAGGTAGAGAATACCATCTATCGTTATAATATCTACTCAAAGCGATAGTGGCTTTATTGATATTATTACTGGTAACCCACGACCTATTCACAATGAAATTGAATTTTAAGTTCTTAATATCACTATCAGTAATCACAGTCTTGTTAATTTCTAAATATTGATATAGTTTACCAGAAACATTGACCGAAACAATAGAAGGTCTTCCATCTAATTTTGCTATTGTTATTTTAACATTGTTAAGAGTATTTTTCACTTCTATCTCTATTTTAGTTATACATATGTTAACTTGGTTAATGGCCCATTCGGTCCTATTACCGGGAATTAACTGTGTAAATATACGACTGATTTTTTTAATAGTAGACGGAGATGTGCCACCCCCTGTGTCTTCACCATTACCATCAGAAGTCGATGTTGTTGTAGAAACTGTTGTGGTAACAACTGAGGCAAGCCAACTTTCACTGTCTGCTGTATGATTTTCATCGCCCAACCAATAACCAGTGAAGTTAAAAACTCCTAACGTGGTCAAGTTAGTATAATTTATCTGTGGACTAAGACCCGTCTGAAGAACCCATCCACTCACGTTGCTAGTTAAATTAACATTTTTATTTAGTACATCTAAAGCAACAGTAATATTTGCTGTTTTATTTTGTACATAGGTTTTGTCATTTCTAGTTCCATTTAAGTACAATGATATATCGCTAGAAGATTTGCTTACAATATAAATGAATTGATTCGTAGAATTAAAGTTGTTAGAACTATCGTTAGCATAACTCTTCCAGACATAAATTTTTGCAGCAAGGTCACTCACGTTAAAATAAAATACTCCACTCTCATTTCCAGAAAAACTAGTGTTATGTGGTGTAGAAGAACCTGTAAAATTATGCTCTATAATGGCTGTGCTTAAGGATACGTCATCAGACCAAGTAATGTTGAATTGATAGTTTTGACCTGAAGAATAAGTGGGTGAAGATGGATAAGTAACATTATTAGACCATGTTGGTTTATTGTCTACTGTTGTGTAAAATGTATAAGTTTCAGATTTGTTCCAGTTGTTAATCGTATCATTGGCATAAACTATCCATCTGATTGTAGTTCCTATAGTTGAATTGACAATATTACTTACATTAGACCAATTACCCGTTCCGATCATGTCTGCCCATGTATAATTGGTAAAAGAAGTGCTGCCATTATCTAATGAGAATATATAGCCACTTAATCCTAAATTATCGGTCCATTTTAACCTGAATTCTACAAATTGACCAGCTATAGTTGAGTTGGTAGAATTATTAGAATATGATGGAGGAATGGTATCCACAGTAAAGAATTTTGTACTTTGATTTGTGTTATCATAAGAATCGTTCACGTAAAGAGTTATATAATGGGAGCCGTCAGAATTTACGTTAAATGTTGTATTGGCGGTTATTTTTATTTCATCTCCACTATCTAACTTGTACCATATAGTATGATTATTAATGTCAGTAGTGAAATTGATGGGAATGCCTGTTCTATTTGTATAAGTTATGTTTTCTGGTTTTTCTAAGATTAACGCAGGGGCAGTTGTATCATTAAATATTTCCATATTAGCTGCAAGATAATAGCTTTGATTATTACTTGCATTGGAAACGACGTAAACATCCCAGAAATCTAATCTAGCATCTGTGAAAAAAACTTGTTCAACAGTATCATTTGCATCTGTAGAATAAGAATAATTATAAGTGCCATTTCCGACGAAAAGATTTAGGTTATTACTCGTATCCACATCTTCGGGCCAGTATAGAGTTGTTTTAAAATCATTAGATGTGACATTTATTTTATAATGGTGCTCTTCTCCTGCCGATATCGTATTGTTTTTAGTAAAATTAATTATTCTCAACGCTTCATAAGCATCTATTCTTCCAGATCCATATGAATTATTTCTCTGTCCAGTTGTATTTACAGCAGTGATTAGTATGGCTTTAACTCTATCTGGGTTTGGATAGTAACCGTTTATTTGATTGAATTTTGCTATGACTAATGCTGCAACACCCGTTACATGAGGGGCTGCTTGAGAAGTTCCACTTAATGTAGCATAACCACCTATGCTATTGGTTGTTGAATTTATTGAATTTCCAGGAGCAGTTAAATCAGGCTTAGTCCTGTTATCACCTGTAGGTCCTCTACTAGAAGAAGATATTATAATATCATCATCGCCCGTATATCCGATAGTTATCGCTCTCTTAGCGCAACCGGGAGCTTCTATGGTTCCAGAAGGTGGGCCACTGTTACCAGCTGCTACTATAACAACAACACCTCTTTTAGTTGCATTGTCAACAGCTTTGGATGAGGAGTAAGAGTAACAATTTAGACCAGCTGAAATAGAGCCACCTAAACTTAATGATATAACATTTGTACTATTGTTAACAGCCCAGTCTATTCCAGCAACAATATCAGAATCCCTGCCGGTTCCCGAAGAATTTAAAACCTTAACCGCAAATAACGAAGCATTGGTAGCCACACCATGAGTATAACCATCACCTATTCCTGCAGCTATACCAGCAACATGAGTTCCATGACCTTCGTCATCAGTCGCATTATCGCTTTCTGCAGTTGCATCAGGACAACAATTTCCCGGAGCTACATTACAATAACATTTTTGTTTTATTATCCTATTCGGACTTTGAAACTCAGAATGATTGAATATACCGGTATCTATTATGGATATATTAACTCCCGTGCCATTAACGTTAAAAGTACTAGAGGCATTAGTTGCTTTTATAATTGACATGCTTTCCAGTCTGAATGCAGAAACTATTCTGTCTGGAACAATTTCTTCAACATTAGGCTCCTTTGCTAAATTCTCCAATTCATTCACAGGAACTTCCATTGCTACAGCTGGTATTATGCTGTATTTATGAGTAACATTGCCAATCTCCTCAAGAGACTCAGTAGATTTATTGTTATTCAACCAAACGATAACTTCTACTTTTTCTTCAGAATTTAATGATTTTAATTCTCTCAATTCTGGGTCGATTTTTTCTGATGATGCGGGATTGATTACTGACCTAGATTGATAAGACGTAGAAGTGAGTAAAGAAAATGCTAATATCAAAAATACAAAAAATAAAAATTTCTGCATAAAATATTATTATTTCTATAATGTAAATTTTACTCTCTTTTCCTGTAAATAAAGAATGTCACGACAGCAACTATTATTAGTATTATTACCAGTGCATAAGTCGTGGTACTGACTTGACCTACTGGCAGAATACTGGGTAAACCACCAGAGATAGTAGTTACAGGTGTGGTTGTTACTCCGGTTGTTGCAGGGATAGTTGTTAAGACAGTCGTTGCCCCTGCTTTTAATTCACCCGTTACAGCAAAGACAGACAATCCAGTTGTTTCAGCTATATAATAAACATAACTATTATCTTCCTCTACTTTTGTCGTGGTTAGCTTCTCCCACACACCATTATTATACCTGTTCAATGCAACTGTTGACTCATCTATATTGTTGTTTAATATCCATGATTTATTGACATTTATCTTTAGTTGAATCTTATCTATGTCAGTGTCAGTTAAGTTAGTCTTGTTTATCTCTATGTATTGATATATCTTGCCAGCTATTTCATGAATTATGTAAGAAGGTCTTCCGTCATATCTTTCAATCGTAATCTGAACGTTATTCGCAGAATTCTTGACAGTCATGTTCATCTCTATCAATCCTAATCCGGGTTGATTAACTTTCCACCTTTCTATCGTATTCTTCTTGAGTTCTTTAAAAGTGTACTTGACTTTAGTTAATTTCCCTGTTGATATACCACCGCCCCCACCACCACTACTAGGCGCAGTTGTAGTTATGCCACTCGAAGATACTGTAAAAGAATATGAGGCGGCTTGGGTATTATCACCGAGTCTTATGTAAGCATGACGAGTTCCTGCAGATACAGAACTACCAACTGTAACATTCCATATTTTTTGAGTAGTAGTTGATGCAGGTAGAGTAACTAACGCTGATTGCGGATCGCCAGAAACAGTAAAGCCAGAAGTATCGAACCATAGTGTTACATTTCTAGTTTTAGAAGAAGATAAAGAATTGTAAACATTTGCAACGACTCCAAATTCACCATTAGCGCTATAAGTTCCACTTGGATTTTCGCTAACAGTCAGCGTAAAACTAGATGGGTCAACATATTCTAAAGTATTGGAACTGCTAGTATAACTTGTACCACCTGTGTCGATTAAAGTCACAGAAAATGTATAAGTACCAGCTGTGTCCGATCTAACAACATAATCCTTTGACACACCACTGTATGTAACTGTAAATGGTGTTGCTGGTGTTGAAACTTCGATCAAACCGCCCGATATTGATATGCTATTGATGGTAACAGTTTCACCACTACTACTCGTTCTCATCGTTATACTTATTGTTCGAGTTGTACCTACATCTGCAGTTGTGCCATCATATGTTATAGAGGAAAATGTAACAGACGCTTGTACATTGTTAACTAAAATAAAAAATATTGCAAAAACAATTGAAATTATGAACAATTTTTTCATGATAACAACCTATTTTAAAGATTATTTCCTCCAGTCCAATATTCTACAGGTCCGACCCAAGCTTCTTGTTCGTTACCACCGCCTACAGGCGTGGCCATACCGAGAACTTCATTTCTTCCGGGCAACCAACTGTCGGTATATGTAGTGCCAGATATCGTAAACATTCCATTAGGTATAACTTCTGTCAAATAACAACCATCATAAGGTGAATTAGTGATTTCGTTTGGATAGATGACTGATGTATTAGTCGTTAGATTATACTGTGTTATGTTTTTAGTCTCAGTGAAACCTAACTGCACACCTTGCATCCAGTTTGCATAATCGAGTTTGAATGTCGCATTGTAAGGTCTTGAAGATAGGTCAAAGGCACATATTCTTGCACCCATTCTTTGCGTTGGGGCTTGCACATTTGACCATGATATACTAGGTGAGGCACGATAAGCATTGATTATAGCATGCGTCGAATTCATCCATACGTCGCCAAATCCTATTCTCTCAGCGCTTGATTGTATGCTACCACCATATCCTATATCTCTATTTCGTCCATTTATCGTGACTTTTTTCACTGGATAACCTTCACCCAAGCAACCTGTGTCGCTATCGCCACTTTTAGATTCGTTCAAACTTGGATCACCATCTGAATAAATGCCACACTGTCCAGTCATGTTGATATACGGATCGTCATCGATAAGCAAATACTTGAAAATTTTACTAGCTCCACTACCATCTAACAATGAATCGTTAACAAGCACAAAATAGAATGTTCTCGGTGTATCAAATGTCGTAAACCCATCTGTAGCATTTTCAGTAAAAGTACCGTTATAGCATGGTGGTTGCACAGAAGTATTATCTTTTAGCCATGTACATTCTGAAGAATATTGCAAGACAATTCTTTTAGTAGTTTCTGGTAGCAACTTCACGTAGTTACCGTATGAATCAAATGCTTTGACACCAAATTTGAATGCAGATTTGAATGATGCTCCTATTTTTGGTGTGGAATTAATACTCCAGAATGCCATAAATTTAGTATTGTTAACCATAAACAACCTGACAAATGCAATCCCATTTGCATCCGTGACTGCTGAGGTTGAATTCCATAAATTTGTATTGTTTTGACTTCTAGGTATTACTCCTTCTATACCAAAACCTTCTCTCTTCAATTGAGCTATGTCTGTAATGGTTGTATTATAGTTTGCCTGCGGCGTACCACTACCCGTATAAACAGCAAAAGGTAAGTAAAAGTTCTCATTGACTGTATGTGTCTCTGCCCATGGAAATTCCTCCCGAACAAAAGTTGAATTTAGAGTTGTTGCATTTACAAACAGTGCATATCCACACATGGATATTTCCCACAAATACTCCGTTGTTAAGGCACCTGTACGATTATTAGGCAATCTTCTATTAGTTTCATTCAGTGGTATTATATTATATATACTTTTACGATTAGCGGTTTTATTACCAAGAAATATAAATTTATGGGTTGAGTTCTTGAATACGAGCACATTGTATTCCGGATGACTCTCTGTCACGCCATTACCAGAGCCAGTATTATAACTTATGTTAAGGTCGTTGCTAGTGCATACATTAGTGGTTGTAATATCGTAATATGACTGATTACTAAAACCAATAAAGTTCTTTATCCAAGTCCAGTCAGCAAGACCCCAAGTATCGTTCCTGACAGCAAACTCTCCGCCAGTACACATCGATCCTGGTGGGCCACAACCAGGATATGATACGCCAAGCACTGAACCTTCATAATTCGTCGTCAAGTTGCCGCCCCACCACCACATTCCATTCCATGAACCTACCAATGGATAACCAACAGATAGCCCCTTAACTTCTAATTTTATGGGTTCTTCTGCTTTTTCACTCGTATTTGTTGTAATTTTAATACTTCCCATGTAAAATCCATTCCTTATGTTAGCAGGCAATGAGAAACTTAATGTATAATTTTCCCAAGTATATTGATTATCACCAAAACTTGAAAATGGACTAACACTACCATTTACCAGAACCCAAGTTATGTTCGTCACATTATAATTATCGCCAGTTTCTGGACTTATCAAGGATATTTGAATATTAGATACATTGTGATATTGCGCTTGGAACGCTACATTGGTATAGTCTGACTCGCTGCCAGCTGGTAGATTTGCATAAATTTGCATACTTATGGCTTGACCAGCAGTATATTTTTGATTTACAAGTGCATTTTGTTGGTTGCCACACTGTTCTGGCGGACCATAGCAACCGCCCCACCAATTACTTAAAGTTTCAAATGCGACTGAAGCAAACCCTGTTGTGGCAGAATCACTACTACCTGTGCTCGAATCAAGCACTTGCACACTCGCATCGAAAAATCCTGTAGGCCAAGTGGTTAAAGAAAAGTTTTGTGGGTATATTGTTATATTACCAGTATAATAACTACCATCCCAAAATATATCGCCATTGAAATTCGTGTTTGCAGTGAGTAAAGTAGGACCCGCAGATGGGTTGAAATTAATCAATCTAAATAGACTAACACTACCGTTCGTAACAATTTTCGTAGCATTGTCAGTATAACTAACGTTAGAAACTTTAAGTGTTACAGCAGCATCACCCTTTGCATTGAACCCTTCTTGATTATTGATAAGAGTTTGAGGTTGGAAATTCATATTCTTACATTCAAAACTGCCTGGTATCTCATCTGTCTTATCACGATAACTAACATTGAAATTCATGAAGTAAAATCCTGAATATGTGCAACTATTGCTGAATGTGATATTGACCGTAGCTCTTCCGCTAGAGTCAGTAGTCGCACGTGTTATGCTTATACAATTACTTATATCTGTGCCAGTCATCTCATCTCTTGCTTCTATCAAATTCAAAAATGTTACAGAGCTAGCAGGCATGAAGGTTTTAGCATCAAATGCCATTGCATTAAATTGAACAGTACCAGTGCAACTGATGAACTGTCCACTACCACCTCTACCAGAATCACCACCTCCACCCTCTTCAAATCTAGTTCCAGAAGCTTGTGCAAATCCCATTATATATTTACCCATATACATAGTAGTAGCGGATAGCATCTCGCCACTCACTACAGCTGTAACGTAAACTTGTTGTGGTCCAGTATAAGATGGAATAACAGCATTAATGTAAGGATCATCAGTTTCTGTGGCAGCAACGAATGTTTGATTTATTAAATTTGTTTCTCTGCTAGTTCTAAGCGATCTAATTTTCGTAATCGTAACAGATGATATATTACCTCCAGATAAATCAAGTCCGCTAGAAATATTGAAAGCGAATATCTTAAACGATGCATTGTCGCCTGGCAACAGTAGTGTATGCATCTCCTTGCCACCAAATGCAGAAGCAGGTTCTATTCGTAAACCATAACGTTGAATACTGAAATAACCTTGCGCATTTTCAGTCGTACCTGAAGTAAGAGCAGTAGCTAAGCTAGTACCAACTGTAACATTAATTCTCATACCAAAAGTACCTATATGAACAGCTGACAGACTAAACCTTACAGCGCAAATGGACTGGGCATTATAAGTTGCAGGTATAAATTCGACAGTTTGCAAAGAACTATTGGCACTTGTTCCGTTGATGTTCCATGTATCAGTAATTTTAAAGTAGCTTGAGTTACAAGTATAATTGACATTACGAAGTAGTAATGAACCGGTTGTCACACTTGATGGAATTATATTTAGCGTAACATTTTGTCCTGGCGTAAAGAATGACTTACCACCAAATTCAAAAAAGAAATTACTCCCAGATTCAGATTCAAGGCTGGCAGAGTATATTTTTACAAAGAACGTACTATAGATCTCCTCACCGCTCACATTTATTTTAACCTTATACTGACCGGAGACAGATGTTGCAGAATAATTATATATTGCCACACCAGAACTGGAAGTAGTAGTCGCATAAGTAGTTGCAATATTATTCGGGTCTAAGACAGTAAATTCCATATTTTTGTTTGTTACTGGCGCACCATTGCTCTTTACAGTAGCTTCTATCGTAACTACATTGTTAGGTGCAAATGAAATCTTCGTATTACCTGTGCTATCCTTTGTAAGGACTGATGTCATGTAGTTAGTCAGCATGAAAAATGCAGTGCCTGCACCATTTTCTAAATCAATAATATATCTATTCAAACCAGCTGTGCTTGGTATAGAGAAGTTTAAAAATGCAACACCTTTTGTATCTGTCACTGTTGTATTCGTTCCCCAGTCTGGTTGTGGGCCATCTGTTGCAAAAATCTTTCCAGTAATATTTTGATTTTGAACTACATTACCGTTTGAATTCTTAGCAGTTAAGTTCACGACAAGAAATACACCGGGCGAAAATGGGGGTGGATTTGTTATCGTCATTGTAGCAGAAGTAACATTAGTTATTTTCATGGTTGCCGTTTTAGTTATCGTGCCGGCAATAATACTAAAACTCTGATACCCAGTTAAGCCAGTTGTGTTTACAGATAATGTGAAATTACCAGTGGCAGATGTAGTTGCGCTACTACTATTGCCGTTAGGTAGTGAAGCTGTTACACTTATATCTGAGATGGTTTCTGACCCACTAGTACCCAAAGTACCAGCGATAGTAATATTTTGATTAGGCATTACAGAAGTGTTTGCAGTAAAATCAAGATAATAAGAAAATGTTTTGGGAAATAAAAAAATTAAGGAAAATAAGAAAAAAAGACCAATTGGTAATATTTTTAAACGCATAAAAATCATTATTTAACTTTTTCATTTTTGTCCAAATAAAGATTACTACAATATAGAAAAATTACTTTATCTTTCTACTTTTTATCACAGTTAGGTAGACTATTGAAATAACAACAATTATTATCGCAACTGTAACACCAATCACTATCTGTGTCGAAGGTAAAATCTCTAAACCTTTAACAGGTTTTGCACATTTATTTCCTCTACAGGTTAAACCAGAACAACATGTAAGATATCCCTTTCCACATCTGTCATTTTCGATTCCACATGACTTTGCAGTGGTTGGTGTTGTCGTCCCAATTGAACTTGTGCCTGTAGTCGTACCAGCAGTTGTTGTTCCTATGGTTGTTGTTCCTGCAGTAGTTGTAGCATTTGTTGTCCCGCCACCTCCGCCTCCACCACTTCCCCCGCCACTAGATACAGTAGTTGTCGGTGATGTTGTTGCAGTACTTGTAGTAGTAATCACATCCCCAGTTACAACTGCATTACCTGTTATACCAGCTGTTGCATTAGTCCCTAAAGTGCCCGTGATCTCAGTTGAATAAACAACACTAAGCAATAATAAGATACAAATTACAAAAAATAGGGAAAAGATTATTTTCATATGTCTATCCTCCAGTTACACCAACTGTGTAAGAGTTTATTCCGTATGTTGAAGAATAGCTTGCTGATGCTGTATTCGTTGGAATTATTTGCCTTATAGTTAAAACTGCCTGTATTCCAGTTGTTATTGCATCATTATCGTATAGTTGATAGATTGTCTCAGATGTATTGTATGCATTCTTGATATTGTAAGTATTTGTCTGTCCAGTAACATTCTTATACGAGACAGTCGCATAACCACTTACAGCTATCGTATGTCCTGCACCGTCAGTCCAGTCACTCATCTTGAACCTGGTTGCATTTCCTGCTGTATTTCCAACAGTTACCTGGAATGTGTATTCCCAATAATCTGTTCCGTTTGCGACTGCAGTCGTCTTGTTTGCTGTTATTGCTGTAACAGTTATTGTATTGTGTGAATCAATTCCAATTGTCGCAGTTGCATTGGTTGCCGAGTTGCCTGCCACATCTTTTGTAAATACGTTTATCGTGTAGTTGTTTCCATCTGTCAAGGCAGTTGGAGCAAATGTACAAGTTACGTTCATAACACCATCAGCTAACCCTGAACAATGTGCGAGTGCATTGAATCCTGACACACCGATTACAGCTATAGTGCTAGCATCAATACCCGAACCATCTAAACCATCTGCTAATGCGAATGTTATCGTTGGTGTCGTACTACTCGTGTTAGTTCCAGCTGTTGGTGTATTTATCGTTATCGTTGGCGCAGTCGTATCATCGCCCTCAGCAGTTTTATAAAGTACCGTTGTAATGACCAATTGAGTTGAGGTGTTAATATTTTTGTTATAATATGTAACAGTCTGGTAGCCGTTTTTCTTAACTCCTGCGTTGATTGTTCCCAATAAATCTGATTCGTTGAATGCCCAATATATGTATCCATCTGCACTTGTGTTTGCATCATGTGTGCTTCCATCTATTGCAGTGAAAGTATTCGTATCATTGTATAAATCTACGACCGATCCTGTGACAGCACTACCATCTGAACTTATTGTATGTACCTTAACTGAGAAAGGCAGTCTATTTGTGGTCGTTGCCTGTGCAGTTGAGTTGACACGTATGGCTGCTGCAACGCTGCCAACAGTCGTGTTTATGTAACCTACTTTAGCCGCATTCACAGTGTAGTATTCAGGGGTCAAGTTGAAATAATAAACATTGCTACTAGCTACATAATCACCGATAAAGCTTCCACTCGTCCTTATAGTCTTCCATGAACTATTAAGAGCAATGACTGCTGATGTTAAACCTACTCCAAGCTCATCGGTAACAGTAACTTTCAACGGGAATTGTAAAGGATATGTTGAGTTGAAGTTGACAGTAACTTGTGCACTTCCAGGTGTTGGTGTGACCCATTGAGTTCTATTGACAAAGCCTTGGGCAAAAGCAGAAAGATTCAAGGCACCGGTTGCATTAATATAAGCTTTGCTAGCACTGTATTCTGTCTTGTTCGTTGTTCCCAATAAAGATGCTTGGACACCACCTTTACTATAAACGTTAGTGGTGCCATCTATCGTGAAGCATGTCTCGTTCAACTCATCACACATGCTTACGACTTTGATAGTATAATCAAGACCTGCATTATAGTTAAGAACAGCTACTTGTGTGTAGTTAGTCTCGTTGAATGCCAATGTCTTTTGAGTTAAGCCATCAGTAGCTACGGATTTAGTCGTGTTGACATAACCACTCTTTCCTGCCACCACACTAACTGTGCCAGTGGCTGGGATGTATGCATAAGTGCTGTAGTTTGTCTTGAACCCAGCAGCTTCGACGAATGAAGCAGTACCATCTATCACAAAGCATGTGACATTCAATTCATCACATACTGCTAAGACTTTAATGTTGTACTGTAATGCAACTGTGTCTGTTCCTTGTGTTGATGTGTTTATAAGGACAGTTCCACTGTTCTTGGTGACAAAACCGGATAATGTCACGTTTTCTAAGACACTGCTTCCATAAGTTGCAGGATCCAATGCGAAATATGCGTATGAACCACTAGTAGCAGTTGCAGTAGTTAGGTTATAAGTAGCAGCTGGGGCTGCCAATGTACTGGTATAAGTTTCGTCTGTGATATTCAACCTTAGAGTGAATGGTAATTGTAATGTGTGCACAGCTTGAGTTGTCGCGTTTATTCTAATTCCAATGCCATCATTCCCACCAGTAGTCGTGTTGACATAACCAGCTTTGGCTGCAGTTACGTTGTAGTTGCCTGTGGTCAAGTTGAAATAATAAACATTGCTACTAGCTACATAATCACCGATAAAGCTTCCACTCGTCCTTATAGTCTTCCATGTCTTGTTCATAGCAATGACTGCTGATGTTATACCTGTTCCAAGCTCATCAGTGACAGTAACTTTCAACGGGAATTGTAAAGGATATGTTGAGTTGAAGTTGACAGTAACTTGTGCACTTCCAGGTGTTGGTGTGACCCATTGAGTTCTATTGACAAAGCCTTGGGCAAAAGCAGAAAGATTCAAGGCACCGGTTGCATTAATATAAGCTTTGCTAGCACTGTATTCTGTCTTGTTCGTTGTTCCCAATAAAGATGCTTGGACACCACCTTTACTATAAACGTTAGTGGTGCCATCTATCGTGAAGCATGTCTCGTTCAACTCATCACACATGCTTACGACTTTGATAGTATAATCAAGACCTGCATTATAGTTAAGAACAGCTACTTGTGTGTAGTTAGTCTCGTTGAATGCCAATGTCTTTTGAGTTAAGCCATCAGTAGCTACGGATTTAGTCGTGTTGACATAACCACTCTTTCCTGCCACCACACTAACTGTGCCAGTGGCTGGGATGTATGCATAAGTGCTGTAGTTTGTCTTGAACCCAGCAGCTTCGACGAATGAAGCAGTACCATCTATCACAAAGCATGTGACATTCAATTCATCACATACTGCTAAGACTTTAATGTTGTACTGTAATGCAACTGTGTCTGTTCCTTGTGTTGATGTGTTTATAAGGACAGTTCCACTGTTCTTGGTGACAAAACCGGATAATGTCACGTTTTCTAAGACACTGCTTCCATAAGTTGCAGGATCCAATGCGAAATATGCGTATGAACCACTAGTAGCAGTTGCAGTAGTTAGGTTATAAGTAGCAGCTGGGGCTGCCAATGTACTGGTATAAGTTTCGTCTGTGATATTCAACCTTAGAGTGAATGGTAATTGTAATGTGTGCACAGCTTGAGTTGTCGCGTTTATTCTAATTCCAATGCCATCATTCCCACCAGTAGTCGTGTTAATATAACCAGCTTTGGCTGCAGTTACGTTGTAGTTGCCTGTGGTCAAGTTGAAATAATAAACATTGCTACTTTTTATCCAATTTACATTCTCAGACGTGTAAGTAGTTTTATTTGTAACAAATGTTAAACCAGTATCCATACCAGTATTTACGCCTAATTCATTCTGCACAGTGACTTTGAGGGAATGCAGTAATATAATTGACGAACCAGCAGTTTGTTGAGAATTTGCATTAACATCGTAAAAACTTCCATACTTGGTGAAATTGGTGATATAACCTGTCTTGTTTACACCCAAAGTTATGTTTTTAAATTGGGTGTTTTTTAAGGCATAATAATATACATTGTTGAGCGTTGTATTTGGTGCTTGATCATAAGTATTGACCGCACCACCAGTAGTGACATTTGTAATGTTGATAGTAGCACCGTATGTTAAGCCATTGCCTAGTTCATCGACAACTGTTATCTTTATTCCATACTGAAGTCCTGTTGGTTTAACAGCTGTAAAATATGGAAGTGTGGGAGCCCCACGAGTGTAACTAACAGTTGTTGCAGATACATTAATCATACCATTTAAGCTAACATTATAACTAAAAGTAGCATCTGCTAAGCCCGTTATTTCTGCTCCATTATCAAATTCAACAAGACCATCTCGATAATCATCATTGACTGAACCGAGGTCCGTGACAGTAGGTGTAGTTATCGCTAAATTTGCTGATGATGGATTGAATATCGAAACAGTTGTTCCATTCAAAATATTGCCCAATTCATCTGTCAAATCGAACCCTATACCACCTATATCAAGAGCAAGTGTATACAAATTGTAACCAACTATATTCTTGTTTGTATCGTTTGTTTGCACATTCCATTGTTTAGAACCAGCAGTACTAGGAGTGTTAACAGTCAACGTTAATATACCAGATGAACCAGGAGAAATCGCACCAGCTTCAGTGGTATTAGTACAATTTGTATAAGAACTACCATAATTACAACCCCAGCCTGTTCCAGAAACGGCCGTAATTATAAATCCATTAGTTCCATTAGTTATATCTATCTCGTCTATTTTATGCGTAGAACCAGCATCGCTAGTCACATTTAATATTAAACTAACACCCGTCTGGGCTGTTTGCACTATCCTATCTGTACCATCATCTAATTTCACGGTAGCTGTGTGCGTTGCCATAACAACAGGTATAGAGCTAACGCTAAGTAAGGTAAACACAATCAATGGGAGGACTATTAAGATTAGTTTATTATAATTTATTTTGCCCTTCCCATTCATATTCCAACCTCCAATTAATATTTTATTCATTATAGAATTTATTTTCTGTTCTTAAATCTTTTTTATAAAAAAAATACATACTATCTAATCAATTTAGGGTTTATTTTCTATATAAATATTTTCAATGCTCGAGAAGTAATATATTTTTGAAATCACTAACAAGTAGTATTAGATTTATTTAAATTGGAGATTGAATATTTTGCATTGTTTCCTAATTCTTCTTCAATTCTTAACAACTGGTTATATTTTGCATTCCTATCGGTTCTAGCAGGTGCACCGAACTTTACTTGTCCTGCATTAATCCCTGTAGCTAAATCTGCCATAAAAGTTTCTTCTGTCGATCCAGATCTGTGAGAAACTATAGTTTTCCATCCATTTTCTTCAGCTAATTTAAATGCATCTATAGATTCAGAAATAGTCCCAACTTGATTTACTTTTAATAACAAGGCATTGCAAGCATTCAATTCTATTGCTTTCTTTATTCTTTTTACATTAGTGACTAAAAGGTCATCTCCTACGATTTGAATCTTTTTTCCTAATTCAGAATTTATTTTAGTCCATCCTTCCCAATCATTCTCACTCAGTCCATCTTCGATAGAAATTAAATTGAAAATTTTACAAAGATCAGAATAAAAATCTACAATTTCAGAAGATGAATAATTTTTATCTAAAATTCTGTATTTACCATCATGATAAAATTCTGATGAAGCCGCATCAATTGCAAGAGCAAAATTTTTTTCATAGCCTAGTTCTTCAATTGCTTTCATTATGAATTCAAATCTTTCATTAATGTTTTTTAATGGTGGAACAAATCCACCCTCGTCTGCAACTTGAATCGCAGAAATTCCAAATTTTTCTTTCAAGTATTTTTTCAAAGTATGATAAGTCTCAGCACACATTCTTAAAGCATCCGAAAAAGAATCAGCTTTAATCGGCATTATCATATGCTCTTGGAAATCATTATCAATACCTGCATGTTTTCCACCATTTATAACATTCATCTGAGGAACTGGTAGAGATAATTTCTCAGAATTAGCAATTTTGTTAATATAATTATAAGTTGGCATATCAAGTTCAAGTGCTCCTAGTTTGCAAACTGCCATGCTAACTCCGACGATAGCATTTGCACCCAATTTAGATTTATTTTCTGTTCCGTCTATCTCTATCATTAGATTATCTATTTCTCTCTGATTTGTTGAATCATGACCAATTATTTTTTTTGCTATTAAATTGTTTATATTGTTAACAGCTTTCAACACTCCTTTTCCCAAATATCTTTTTTCTCCATCTCTTAATTCCAATGCTTCATATTCACCTGTGCTAGCCCCAGAAGGAACTGATGCTCTCGCCATATTTTTTTCTGTAAACACATCAACTTCCACAGTAGGATTTCCTCTTGAATCAAGAATTTCCCTAGCTTTTACTTTTTTTATCTCATGCATGAAAATCACGCATTAAAATATTAATCAACTCAGTTGCCTTTATTTTTTTTATACTTCCTTTTTTGCAAAAACTTTCACCAAATTTATCTAAAGAATCTGATTTTATTTTACCGCCAGAAATCAGAATAGGAACTGTATCAGATGAGTGCGCTTTCAAACTACAAGGAGTGGAATGATCACTTGTGACACAAACAATCGTTTCATTCAAATTTATGTTGTTGAGTAACTCTTCAAAAAACCACTTATCTATTCCTTCTATAACTCTCTTTTTTTTCTCAGGCAATCCAGCATGACCGAATGGATCAGGTCCTTTTATATGCAAGTAGAAACAGTCATAGTTGTAAAAATTCTTCAACAATTCTTTGACTCGTATTTCCATGTCATTCTTTACTGCTTCGTCAATTTGCTCAATAGTGCTATTACCAGATAGCTCATCTAATTTAGGGTCTGGCAAATTCTTTAAAGTATCCATACCAAGTAATTTTGCAATTCCTTTTTCTCCAGGTGTGTCACCAAGACACAACCATCTATGTTCATATTTTTCTTCAAAATTTTCTAATTTTGGTAAACTCTTTCCTGCACCTCTCATTATCAACAAGTTAGCAGGATTAAACCCCATTTGTTTTCTTTCTAAATTCATCTGATGATTTTCTAATAACTCATGACTTTTTTCAGTAAATTCGTTAATCAAAGTTGCTGATATTTTGGATTCTCTTTTATTATCCAAAGGAACACATTCCTCAAATTTTTTTTCTCCAACTAGTTCTTTCGGTAATTCCATATAACCTGGCAATCTTTCATATCCAGGATGTGTATTTGATATCTGATCCGATAATTTGCCTATTTTTGGATGCAAAATAAGGAGGGCTCTATAATTAAGTGTGTGAACGAATTTTACATCAACAAAAAATGTATTTAGTTCAATATTTTCTTGAACAAAGTCAACTAATCTTTTCGATTCTTCTGAACTTATCCTTCCGGCTCGTACATCTACTATTTTATCATCTAACATCGTGGCAAAATTGCATCTTATAACTAAATCCCCTTCCTCAAAATTTATGCCCATTCCATATGCTTCCAAAGGTCCTCTACCTCTATTATATATAATAGGATCATATCCGAACAGTGCTAATACAGCAGAATCGGTTTCTGGAGGTATCTTATCGTTAATAATAACAATTTCGCCCATCTTACCTTGTTTTGCCAATCTATCCAGATTAGGTGTGTTTGCTGCTTCAAGCGGTGTTAAGCCATTAAATTCATTGCAAGGTCTATCAGGAACACCATCAAGAATTATAAAGATAAGTTTCATATGATTTAATTCGTTAAAAAGAGATAAAAATTAATATTTTTGATACAGTATTTTGTGTATGTGGTTTTAAATGAAAGTGACTCTAAGTGTAATAAAAGCTGATGTTGGCAGTTATTGCGGGCATAATAAGGTTCATCCTGAACTTATGAAAATAGCAAAACAAGAACTTGAAAAGGCAGCTAAAGATAATAAAATAATAGATTATTTCGTTTTTGCTTGTGGGGATGACCTACAACTTATCATATCGCATAAAAATTCTGTCGATGATCAAAAAATACATGGATTGGCATGGGATATTTTTACAACATGCACTAAGAAAGCCAAGGAGATAAAACTATACGGTGCAGGTCAAGATATGCTTAAGGATACATTTTCAGGTAATATCAAAGGCATGGGACCTGGTGTTGCAGAAATGAGTTTTGATGAAAGACAGAGCGAACCTATAGTTATTTTAGCTGCTGACAAGACTGAACCAGGCGCTTGGAACTATCCTTTATTTAAAATATTTGCAGATGCATTCACTAACCCAGGTCTTATTATATCACCTGTTATGAATCAAGGTTTCACTTTCGAAGTACACGATGTAATTGAAAATAAAAAAATAAAATTTAAATGTCCTGAGGATATGTACGACCTATTAGCATTCATAGGAACTCCAGGAAGATATGTGATAAAAAATATATTTAGAAATTCAGATAATTTAATTGCAGCGTCTACTAGCACAGATAGACTTTCTTTGATTGCAGGCCACTATGTAGGTAAGGATGATCCTGTTGCTATAATAAGAGCACAGCATGATTTGCCAGACGTGGGTGAAATAACAGAACCTTTCGCTATTCCATATTTAGTAGAGGGTTGGAATAGAGGAAGTCATGTAGGACCTTTGATGCCAGTTGGTATGGATGGTGCCGTACCTACCAGATTTGATGGACCGCCCAGAGTTGTTGCATTAGGATTTTTACTCAATAATGGAGAACTATGCGGACCGATCGACCTGTTCAAAGATGTTTCATTCGATAGAGCAAGACAAATAGCTAATGAGATAGCAGATTATATGAGAATACACGGACCATTCCAACCACATAGATTGCCTGAATCAGATATGGAATATACATCATTACCTAAGATAAAAGAAAAATTGAAGAGTAGATGGCAAAAAATTTAATTCTATAAAAACCGGGTTCTGTAAACGGTGAGGGTCTTAGAATTCAAATCTTAATTTTAATGCTTAAAGAAGGGGATTCGCAAACGTGACCATTTTTACACATAAATTGAGGTTTATCTAAGACTTTCTTTAACTTACAACCGCATTCTGTACATCTCATATAGTCTTTCATGATTCAAATTTTGTTCAGTGTTACTATTTAAAACATAAGGTTCTTGGCTCCTATTTAATTCAGTTATTACTTCAAATGAAACTCAATTAAATAGTTTAAATTTTAAAAACATAATGTCTAATAATGCCATACACAAAGGAACAAGCCAAAGGAACAAGCCAAAGAAAAACTCAGCAAACTCATAGAAAAATTTAGAAAAGAGTTAGAAGACGGCAAGATAAGGCATTTCAATGAATCTCAAACCAAAGATTATTATATAAGACCATTCTTTGAATGTCTTAACTGGGATTTTACAAACTCTGATGAAGTTACACCAGAAGAAAAAGTTTCTAAAGGGCGTGTGGATTATGGTTTCAAACTTGCCGATATACCAAAATTCTATATAGAAGCCAAATCATTCAGAGAGGATTTGAATAACTTAGAATTTATTAACCAAGCAATAAACTATGCGTGGTTAAAATCTGTTACTTGGGCTGTATTAACTAATTTTGAAGGATTGAAAGTATTTAATGCCGAATGGGAATCAAGAAATCCGAGAGATAAGATTTATATAGATTTGAAGTGGGACGAATTTATTGAAAAGTTTGATAGGATTTGGCTTTTAAGCAAGGACAGTTTTCTGAATAACGAACTCAATAAAGAAGCAGAAGAATATGGGAAAAAGATAAGGAAAACTCCAGTCACACCAGTAATGAAGCAGATATTCAACGACTTGATGACTTGGAGAGAAAATTTGACCAAGAACATCATGGGTTATGATTCCAACAGAAAAATTGTAAAGACAGAAGAAGAACTCGATGAAGCAGTCCAAAGGATTATAGACAGACTTATTTTTATCAGAGTTTGTGAGGATAGAGGCATAGAAAAGATAATTCTACAATCCAAGCTGAGAGAGTGGATAGACAGTCATGGAAAACATTTGATTGATATTCTAAATGGAGTTTTTAGAGAGTTTGACAAAGGTTACAATAGTAAGCTTTTTGCACCACATCCATCAGAGGATTTGAAAATTGATGATGGGATTCTTGCTGGTATCATCAACAACCTTTACGAAAGTTCTGATAAAGTTTTCAAATATGATTTTAGCGTTATAGATGCGGATGTTCTCGGGAATATATATGAGGAATATTTGGGTTATGTTCTAAGAAAAAGTGAAAAAAGGACTAAAATAAAAGAGAACCATGCTTATAGAAAAGGAATGGGCATCTATTATACACCGACTTTTGTTGTTGATTATATAGTGAAAAATACTATCGGTAAACTTTTAGAACGATTAAACCCTAAAGAAATTGAGAATATCAAAATATTGGATTTAACTTGTGGTTCTGGTTCTTTTCTATTGAAGGCTTTTGATTTATTAAACAATTACCATAAAAGCAAAAATGAACTTGATTTCCTGAGGAAAATCAAAATTCTTACTACTAACATTTATGGTGTGGATTTAGATCCTAAAGCAATTGAAATTGCTCAACTGAATTTGCTTCTTAAAACTCTTGAAAGAAGAAGGTTATTACCTAAATTGCAAGAAAATTTAAAGATTGGCAATTCTTTTATAGATGACCCGAAACTGTCAAATAAATATTTTAAATGGGAAGAAAAATTTAAAGATGGATTTAATGTAATTATAGGAAATCCGCCTTATGTTCATCAAAAAGGCAAAAAAGGTGAACCAAAAATTTCTTTTGAAGAAAGAGAGTACTATCGAAAGCATTATACAACAATCTATTCTAAAGATGTTAAAACAAGAGGTGGTATAAAAATTAATGTTTTTGTCCCCTATGTAGAAAGGTCATTATCTATTTTAAAAAATAATGGTTTAATGGGGTTCATCGTTCATAAAAACATTTTAAAAGTTGAATCTTACAAAATTCTAAGAAAGTTTATTTTGGACAATTGTTGCATTATTAAAATAGTTGATTTTGGTTCTCAAGCTTTTGAAGAAATAACAGGTGAGACGGTAATAATAATTTTACAAAAAGAAAAGGATGCCAAAAAGAGAAATGAAAATACAATAGAGGTTGTTTCCGATTTTAAGACTAAAGATGATTTCCTTTTTGGTAAATATAATGTTAATAAAATCAAGCAAAAACTCTTTTATGATATTCCAGATAATATTTTTGCAATTTATATAAATGAAAATTTAACAAGGCTACATAACAAAACTAAACAAAATTCGGAAAAATTAGGAACTATAACAAAAATAATTTCTTTCGGATTAGATACCATTAATAACAAACAGTATGTTTCTGCAAATAGATTGGATGAAAAATATAAACCTTGTTTGATGGGAAGAAACATCGGCAGATATGCGATTAAAGATTCCAAATTTGTTTTGTATGACAAGAAAGTTCTAAGCAGAATTGGGGATGAAAATGCATTTAATTCAGATGAAAAATTAGTAATGCAAAGAATTGGTTCGGGTCTAATAACTGCTTATGATAATAAAAAACATTATTGTTTTAATTCAACAAATATGATACTAAAAAAAGATAAAAATTATAATCTTAAATATATTTTGGCGTTATTGAATTCTAAATTAATTAACTTTTATTATCGAGCTACCTTTACTAGTTTTGCAAATGTTACAGTAAATGCAACTCAAGGGTATTTATCAGAAATACCAATAAAAATTCCATCTCCGAAGCAACAAAAAGAAATCATCGAACTTGTAGATAGAATTTTGGATTTAAACCAACAATTACAAAAAATTAATCCAAAATCTGATAGAGGAATAAAATTACAAGAAGAAATTAATCGAATAGACAAACAAATTGACCAAAAAGTTTACGATATTTATGGTTTGACTGAAAAAGAAATAAAAATTGTTGAAAGTAGTTGAGATAATACAAATTATTTATAAAAAATATCAGTAAAAAATTTTTTTATTTGGTATTTAATTTTCTTATCTTCTTTAACTTTGAATTCTTCTGGTCTGCCGTTAAACACACTTAATAGCTATTTTTTAAAGATTTATTCTTTTTTGACTGACATTTTGGGCAACTATACGACTTTTTATGCAGAATCTACTTATTGGGCAAAGCCCCAAAAACCGAAAACTTTAAAAACTTTTACCGTATAATAATAGTTATAGTGTAAGTAAACACAAACTGATGTTCATGATTGAGAAAAGAGCTGTACTTATTACGTTTTCAGTAAAAACATCTAGATTCCATAGCAAGGGTGAAAGGAATAAATTTTACAAGAAATTGTATGGCTGGAAACAAATAGTCAAAAAACAAGATAAAAGATACGTATATGAGAGAGATGGATTGTTGAAAGAAATCCCACATATAAAAGTTGATCAATCGCTCTTCATCATAATGAAACAACACATGGAAAGAATGCAAAAATTTTTAGAAGAATGGGAGGACAAAATTAGATGGGATATGTTCGATGTTTTATTAAACGAAGAACAAATAAAATTATTAAAAAGGTGTTTTGATGAGTGAAAGAAAAGAAGAGGTTGAATTGAAAGTTGGGGAATTGACACAAAGAGAAGAATTCGGTAGAGGTCTTGCTAGAATAGATTCTGCGACTATGCAAAAAATAGGTGTTAGAGAAGGTGATATTATCGAAATAGAAGGTGCGAGAAAAACTTCTGCAGTTGCTGTAAGGGCTTATCCTGCTGATGCTGGCTTAAATGTTGCAAGAATGGATGGTCTTGTCAGAAGAAATTCTGGTGCTGGTGTTGGTGATAATGTTAAGATAAGAAAAGCTGAAATTAAAGAAGCTAAAAAAGTTACACTTGCCCCTGCTCAAGAAGGAGTTGTTGTACAAATTAGTCCTAATCTCATCAAGCAGAATATTTATTATCGTCCTCTTACCAAAGGTGACATAATAGTTCCTTCTCCTATAGTAAAGGGAAGAGACGATATGACACCTAGTATATTCCAAGAATTTCTTGGTTTTGATTTCGAAGAGTTTTTCTTTACACCAACTGGAGAGACAAGATTTGTCGTAACTAATACAGAACCTGCTGGTATTGTAAAAATAACTGATATGACTGAATTAGAAATTTTACCAAGACTTCCCAAAGGCTTTGAACTTGAACAACGTGCTGTACCTTCTGTTACTTACGAAGATATTGGTGGTATGCATGATGCCATTCAAAAAGTTAGAGAAATGATTGAGTTGCCATTAAGACATCCTGAATTGTTTACAAGACTTGGTATCGAACCACCGAAAGGGGTTTTACTACATGGACCACCTGGATGCGGTAAGACTTTATTGGCTAAAGCTGTTGCGAATGAATCTGGAGTTAACTTTTATTCCATTGCTGGACCTGAGATAATGAGCATGTGGTACGGGAAGAGTGAAGAAAACTTAAGAAAAGTATTCGAAGAAGCGGAAAAGAATGCACCAGGCATAATATTCATAGATGAAATTGATTCTATAGCACCCAAAAGAGAAGAAGTGCATGGTGAAGTTGAAAGACGTGTAGTGTCACAATTGTTGACGTTGATGGATGGTCTAAAAGCAAGAGGTAAAGTAATAGTAATCGCAGCCACAAATGTACCTAATATTATAGATCCTGCATTGAGAAGACCTGGGAGATTTGACAGAGAAATAGAAATAGGAATACCAAATGCTAAAGGGAGAAAGGAAATATTAGAAATTCATACTAGAAACATGCCATTAAAAGATATTGATTTAAAAAGGATATCAGAAACTACTTATGGTTATACAGGAGCTGACATAACTGCATTGACAAAAGAAGCCGCTATGCATGCATTGAGAAGATTGCTTCCAAAAATAAAATGGAAAGAAGAAGAAAAATTATCGAAAGAGGATTTAGAAAAATTAGTAGTATCAAAAGATGACTTTGATTATGCCTTAAGAATAGTCGAGCCTTCTGCCATGAGAGAAGTATTGATAGAAGTACCTAACGTGCAATGGTCTGAGATAGGTGGATTAGAAGATGTTAAAGAACTATTGAGAGAATCTGTAGAATGGCCCTTGACACGACCAGAAAGTTTCAACAGGATGGGTATAACACCACCGAAAGGAGTTTTATTGTATGGACCACCTGGATGCGGTAAGACTTTATTGGCAAAGGCTGTCGCAACTGAATCAGGTGCTAATTTTATCTCAGTTAAAGGACCTGAACTATTTTCAAAGTGGGTTGGTGAAAGTGAGAAAAAAGTAAGAGAATTATTCAGAAGAGCTAAACAAGTCGCACCAACTATAATATTCTTTGATGAGATAGACGCAATGGTTCCTAAGAGAGGTCAGAGTTATGGGGAACAAGTGACAGAAAAAATTGTCTCTCAAATGTTGACAGAGCTCTCTGGCTTGGAAGATTTACATGATGTAGTTATTCTAGCAGCAACTAATAGACCTGATATGTTAGATCCTGCTCTGTTGAGACCAGGAAGATTAGATAGACAGATATTAGTACCAGCACCAGATGTACAAGCAAGGATGAAAATATTAGAATTGAAAACTAAAAATATGCCGTTGAAAGGAGTAAACCTAAAGACCTTGGTTGAAAAAACTGATGGTTTCTCTGGTGCGGATTTAGAGGCATTATGCAGAGAAGCTGCGATGCAGGCGTTAAGAGAAAATAAAAATGCTAAAGAAGTGACAATGAAACACTTTGAAAAGGCATTGAAGGATCTTAGACCAAGTTTGGGTAAAGATGTATTAGAATTTTATAACCAATTCGATCAAAGATCAAATAAAAAAATGCTGAAAGAAGCTAAAGAGGAGGAAAAGGATCTTAGTTATGTAGGCTAGAAATATATTTAAGCCTACTTTTAAAAATTTTTAATTAAATAGGTGGTAAATGGTTTAAATCATAATTGATTCTGCTAATTTCTACCTTATTTAGGTAGATTCTACGGAGGTTAATTAAAATGGAGAGAAGAAGATTTTCAAGACCAAGTTTTGGTAATGGAGATTTCGAGGATAAATTTGAAAAACCCGTAAAAATCGGAGAAACATATGATGTTGAGATAAAAGAAGTTGGTTCTAAAGGAGATGGTATAGCTAGGATCAAGAACTTTGTAGTTTTCGTAACAAATACAAAGCAAGGTGAGAAATGCAAAATAGAAATAAAACAAGTGAGTAGGAAGTTTGCTATTGGTGAAAAAGTCGGAGAAGCAGAAGTTAAAGATTTAGAGAAAGACATAGAAGAGGAAAAAGAATCCGAAGAAATTGAAGAAGAAATTTCTGAAGCTGAATAAAATATTTTGAAAAGTTTTATTATTTTTTATTTATTTTTGAAAAACTTGTAAAGCTTTTTTTGTTCTGAGATTTTTCTAATTAGTTTACTTTCTTTTAATACGTCTTTTAGAGAAATGTGTATTCTTTTACTAACTGAATCGAAAGCTATGTCTAAAGTTTCAAATTTTTCTGGTTTTTTTTCAAAAGCACCCCTAACAGTTTCTCTAAATTGCCAGATCCCTAAAGGAGCATAATATTCTGGCAAGACTTCACGAATTATGAGTATCGTAGCTTGTCTCTTTATCTTTTCTAAGTATTCTAAAACCGTTAACCTTCCAGCATAGAACGCACCGGCAGTAGCTGAAGCATAATCTTTTCTTCCCCAATATGATTCATAGTCAGAATATATGGCTGGTTGTAATCCATTAGGATTCCATACACTCTTCGGTTGTTTAATTTCAATTAACTCGTACTCATATGAACCGGGAATTAGGATAATTTCATAATGGTTACCGATATATTCATTTTGAAAAACTTGTATTTCATCCAATTCAGTATAGTGCTTAATCCTTTCCCTTAATATTTTTCCCAATATATCATCCACACCAGTTATCGACCATCTAGTTGGGACTAATTTTCGTTGGAAGGGGAGACCCAG
>Ga0315291_10000127_pt1 | contig 86376 bp, 76 predicted proteins | sample YL17G12_20_MG_FD_203070 | JGI IMG/M metagenome (GOLD analysis project Ga0315291, IMG submission 203070) | Sediment microbial communities from Yellowstone Lake, YNP, Wyoming, USA - YL17G12_20 | ecosystem: Environmental > Aquatic > Freshwater > Lake > Sediment | place: USA: Wyoming | collected... | reverse complement strand
GCCTTTCGCTGAAAGACAGATTTCAATCTCAAACAGGAACAAGAAAGGAATCCGCCTGAACCTGAAGTGCGGCAAAGGCATGGAGGTATTCAAGGATTTGGTTGGGAAGGCAGATGTCTTCGTGGAGGCCTTCCGGCCGGGGGTTGCGAAGGAACTGTGCATCGACTACGAGACGCTCAGGACCATCAATCCTGGACTTATATATCTGTCTATAGCCATCTACGGCCAGACCGGACCCTACCACCAAGTCCGAGGATATGACATCATAGCCCAAGCCGCCGGGGGGATGCTCGGCTACTACGACCCACCTCCCAGAGGGCAGTTCCTACCCCTGTCCGATTTCACTTCACCTGTATACGCGGCCTTTGCCGTGCTGCTGGCGCTGCACCACAGGCGCAAGACGGGGAGGGGGCAACACATAGACCTGTCCTGCCAAGATGTGATGTACGCCACCAACTTCTTGGCCGCCAGCTACGACTGCCTGAAGGGACGTGTGGACAACTCTGTCCTTGGCTGCATAGCAGGAGTCTATCCCCACGGGCAGTATCCTAGACTGGTCTACGGCTTCTACAAGACAAAGGACGACAACTATGTCTTCGTTGCGCCCCTACAGGAAGAGCACTGGCGGGCGTTCGTGGATGTGGTTGGAAGCGAAGAACTGAGAGACCCAAGCAAGTACGGCAGTCTGATGGAACGGGCGAAGCACAGCGATGATGGTGCGCGGATCGTGGCCGAATGGGTATTGGCAAGGACAAGGGATGAAGTGAAGAGCGCTATGGACAAGGCAGGCATACCCTGCGAACCAGTGGTTCGTCCTGAGGAATTGAGAGACGACCAGCAGCTCAACGCTCGTGAGATGTTGGTCGAAGTCAGTTGCCCCGAGCTAGGCACCTTCAAGATAGCGGGGGTGCCAATAAAACTCTCGGACACGCCGGGATCCGTAGAGTGTGCCGGGCCTGGACTGGGCGAGCATACCGACGAAATACTGGGCAGTCTTCTGGGATACGGCGAAGACCGAATTGCAGAACTCAGGCGGGAGGGTGTCGTCTAGTACACGGATTATGTCTAGGATACTTGAGGGCGTGAGGATCATCGACATGTCCCCCTTTCTGGCGGGGGCATATGGAACAGGGCTGCTGGCCAGTTTCGGGGCAGAAGTGATCTTGCTGGAGCCTCTCGAAGGGTCGTTCATGAGATCTTTGGACTCACTCGCGCCAGGCATGGCAGCACTGTCGTCGCTGGTGAATCACGACAAGAAGAACGTTGCCTTGAATCTCAAGACGGAGAAGGGTAGGGAAGTATTCAAGGCTTTGGTCAAGAATTCTGACGTGGTCGTCGAGACCTTCATGCCCGGCACCATGTCCAAGTTGGGACTCGATTACGAGCGTTTGGCGTTGGCCAACCCCAAACTCATCTATCTGTCTCAAACTGCGTATGGCCAAACCGGGCCACGAAGGAATGATGTAGGGTATGATGCCGGTGTTCAGGCCACATCAGGAATGCAGACCCTGCGTGAGCATCCCGAAGTGGCGCCACCCATATTCGGCGACATTGTGTCATCGGTCTACGGTGCATTGGCCATTCTAATGGCTCTCTGGTGGCGCCAGGCTGCCGGTCGTGGGCAGTACATTGACCTATCCATGAACGATGCCATGTTCAGCCAGAACTACCTCTCCCATCTGAGGATTGCTTGGGAAGGCATACCGGAGGAAATAATAGCCATGTCCTCACACCCACCTAGATGCTTGCTGGGTTGCTTCAGGGCCAGTGATGGCCACGTCGTGAACTGCCTCCTTAGACAGGAACAGTGGGCCGCTGCCGCCACCGTCTTTGGGCAAAGACAGCTAGTTGAAGACAAGAGGTTCGACAATATCATCAGCCGGGCGCTCAATGATGAAGCTGCTAGCCGCCTAATAGAGGAATGGACGACCCAACATCCTAGGGACGAGATTGTTGACGCCATGAGGAGAGCGGGTGCTCCTTGTGGCAAGGTACTGTCACGTGAGGAGGTGACGGACGACCCGCAGCTTCGATTTAGAGGTATGTTAATCGAACTCAATGATGACCATCTTGGCACTATCAGAGTACCTGGTGTCCCGTTCAAGATGTCAGAGACCCCGGCCGAGGTGAAAACTGCGGCTCCCGGGTTGGGTGAGCACACTGTAGACGTACTTGTCTCATTGTTGGGCTACAGCAAAGCAGAAGTCGACGACCTCAAGCGACAGGGCGCAGTTGGATATTGAAGGAGGTGCGAGGTGGACTTTCGCTTTACTCCAAAAGAAGAGACCCTACGAAAAGAATTCGACGATTTCTTTGCGGCGGAGATGAAGAATGCTCCGCGCCATTGGTCGGCCTCGATGGAGGCTATCTTCAGCGAGGAGTGTTGGGACTTCTTCAGAGAGATGGCGAAGAAGCTAGGAGCCAGGGGGTGGCTTTCAAGGCCTTGGCCCAAGCAGTTTGGTGGGGCGGATGCTCCACTGATCGAGCAGTACGTGTTTAGCGACGTCCAAGGGTATCACCTCGGCGCTGGCGTTGATCCCATGGGGGTGCTCATGCTCGCACCGACCTTGACCATGTGGGCGACCGACGAGCAGAAGATGGAACACCTCCTCCCAATGTCACGAGGAGAGCGGTTCTGGTGTCAGTTGTGGAGTGAACCGAACGCCGGCTCAGACTTGGCCTCAATCACTACTGCAGCGGTGAGAGATAATGAGCACTACGTGATCAATGGTCAGAAGACTTGGTGCAGTGGCGCCCACCACGCCGACTGGGGCTTCGGCGTTTTTAGGACCGCGTTCGACGAGGCTCACAAGAGAGGCAAGGGCCTTTCGTTTATCCTGGTGGACATGAAGACGCCGGGGGTTACAGTTAAGCCCATTCTAACCATGAATGGCGCGCATCTGTTCAACGAAGTCTTTTTCGACAACGTCCGCGTTCCCGTACGCAATCGAGTCGGCGTAGAGAACGAGGGCTGGATGGTCTCCCAGCTGACCTCCAACTACGAGCGTTCTATGGTCATGGTGACGTCTGGGCTGAGACGCCTGTTCGATGAGTTGGTGGCGTTCTGCGCTGAGAAGAGTTGGAACGGCAGGCCGTTGGCCGAGAATCCGCTCGTGCGGAACAGACTAGGTGAGGTGGCCGCAGAGATTGAGGTGGCGCGCAGTCTCTCTCTGCAGGTGTTGTGGAAGCAGATGACCCTCAAGAGCATTGAGGAAGCTGCGGGAGCAGCCTGCACCGCCAAAGTCCTGGTCAGCGAACTCAATGAGCATATCACGTTCACCGGCTGCCGTATCTTGGGACCTTACGGTACCGTAAGGGACTCCAAGTGGGCGCCGCTGCGGGGCTATTACGAAGACAGCTACCAGATATGTAAAGGGCTGAGCATCGCCATGGGCAGCAATGAGGTCATGAGGAACATCATCTGCTGGGTTGGAATGGGCCTTCCCAGGCTCAGAGGGGGCTAGGGAAGAATCCAGTATTTGACCTGCGCCTGCTCAGCTTGCGCACTCAACAGAGGTTGCCAATGCTTCCGCCGACAGTCTCTCTGGGATGCCATAGCCCAAGACGTCACTGCCAAGGAAAGTATTGTTACCTGTACCAGACAGGGCAATATCCGTTTGTCCTCAAGACAACTGGCTGTCAGCCCTCACTTGTAACCGGCAGTCAGAAGGTCGAGGGACCGATTCCCTCCAGGTCCATCATCCTGGGTTGACACCATCTCGACCGCGTGATCATAAGGCAGAGAATCACAGCCTCGTGGTTGGAGCCACTGAAATTCCCGTTGTCGACCCCCCTGACGAGTCGCTGCACAACAGTCATTGCCAGATGATGGCACGCCTCTGCATCACGGCGGTCCAGAAGGTTTGAAGGCAGAATGGTGGGACACCGCCTGCAAGAGTGCAGCGGATGGCAACAAGGCGCTGGCCAAGTGCTCGCAGAGTGTTCCGATGGGCGTACTCACTTATCGGAGCGAGAGAGGCATCACTGACGCTCTTGGGAACACCCAGGATTTGTTTCGACTTCGGTCGATGGCACACCGAGACCGGCCAGCCTCTCGGGATATGCCAGGCCGAAATCGACCAACTTACGAAGGGCTGTGGCTGCCCCTCGCATGGATAGGAACAGCGGCAGGCCAAGGTCTGCCGCAAGGCCGCGCACGTCGATCGAAGCCTCAAAAGAATTGTCATTCCCCATGGAGTGGAGCACCAGCGCTTTGGGCAGTTCACAGGCATTGGCGGCCAGGAGTATGGAGCCAGGACCTCCGGGCGCTCTTGACCGCTCCACGGGGACAGGGCTTATGTCGAAGCCATGGTGATAGACCACGAGGTCGAGGCCGGGCCATTGCTTCAGCAGTGCGTTCAACCGCTTCGCCCGCGGCATGCCTCCCGAGGCCGCGATTTCACGCAGGAACTCGGCGGGTGGCCGATTGCCCATGTTCTTAATGAGTTCCATCGCGTCCGGCACAAACCCCGTGCCGAGATCGAGAGGGTTGCGCAGCATGCTGTTCGCCAGGTCGACGAACTCCTTCAACTCCGACCTTATGTTCTCCGGGATAGGGGTCAGCCGAAAGCCGGCACGGCTCAATTCGTCCGTAGCCATGACGCTGGCACCCCCTCCATGTCCGATGGCACACACGTTCATGCCTCTGGGGGCTTTGACGCGGAGAAGCGCTACCAGCATATCCACCATTTCCTCGATGCTGTAGACACGTATGGCCCCGACCTGCTTGAGGAGGCCATCCCAGACGGTATCTGCTCCAGCCAGAGACCCGGTGTGCGAAGCCGCCGCCCTCAATCCGTCCGGAGAGAAGCCCCCTTTGAAGACGACGACTGGCTTCGCCGCGGCGGCATACTTCAGTACCTTGAGTAATCGGACACCGTCATGGGCGCCTTCTATGTAAGCCGCGATCACCTTTGTCTCCGGGTCTGAGGCGAAGTAGTCCAGGAGGTCGCACTCATCGATATCGCAGGCGTTGCCATAGCTGACAATCTTGCTGAAGCGCAGCCCTCGGGCCGCCGCATGTCTGGCCATGAAAGTCACATTGCCACCGCTCTGACACAGGAAGCCAATGGATCCCGGCTCCATGGATAGGTCGGGACTGAGGCCTATCTTGCCTCTGGGATAGAACAAGCCCAGGCAGTTGGGGCCGATGATGCGCATGTTGCACTGCCGCCCTATGGCCACCATTCTGTTCTGAAGCTCTACGCGGTCCGGTTCGCCTGTCTCCGCGTAGCCGGACGAGAAGACATGCGCCACTTTGACCCCGATATCACGGCACTCCTCCATGATCCTTGGCGTGTGAACCGCAGGAACAGAGATGACGACGTGGTCGACAGGGCCGGGGATGTCTTTCATGCTGCGATAGATGGGGAGACCATCCATCTCGCCTCCTTTGGGGTTCACCAGGTACACCTGGCCGGGGTATTTGTTCTTCATGAGGGATTCGAGATAGAGTCTCTTTATCCACAACTTGGGCAGGTCGGCTGATATCCCGACTATGGCGATGGAACGGGGGTGGAATATGTATTCCAGAGGGTGGGGATTGCCGATGCTGTCCTTTGGCATTCTAGTGTCTGGTTACAGTGTAGCATTCACATAACGGTGCATCAAAGAAATGGCTGGGGTACCCCCCAGGAGGCTGTCTCAAAAGAGAGGTGCGGGATGCTTCCCGCCGGGAGTCTGAGGGTGTCCGTAGGGTCACGATTCATCGCGCCCTTGTATGGACTCCCCAGAATGGGGCAACAAGGGGGTTGAGAGAGGGATGCGAGACAGTCTCCCAGACCCCCGGCAAATAGGCTTCGCCCATCTGCAGACACCGGTTTCGCCGGGGCTTGGTACAATTAGGCGGGTCTTTCTCGGCGCAAGAGATCAGGCGATGAACCACCGTTCTCATGGCAGAAGGCTGGAGGAAATCAGGCCATGGCGATGACGGAAACCGGCGTCTTCTATAGCGAAGTGATGAGGAATGAACATGCTCCTTCCGATATGAACATTGGGAAAGGCTTCGATGGCATTGTCAGAGAGGGGCTGTTTGACGAAGCAGCGGTAAGGCTCTTTGAGGCCAGACCCGTTCCGGAAGACCTTGTCCTCCGGGTGCACGCGAGGGAGTGGCTTGAGGAGGTCAAGAGAGCGGGATACCGGGAAGTCAGCCTTTGCTCGGCAGGGGCTGTGGTCATGGCCTTCGAGAAGGTCCTTTCCGGAGAGTTGCACAACGCCCTTTCCCTCGTCGGCATCGGTGGACATCATGCCGGGAGGGACTATGCCTACGGAGGATGCTACATCAATCACGAGGCCATTGCCGTGGCCTGGGCAAGAGACCACGGCAGAGGGACGAGGTTCGCCATAGTCGACACCGATACCCATCATGGCGATGGTACCCGGGAGCTGTTCTCCGGAGACGAGGACGTGCTTCACGTCTGCTACTGCGGCTACGGTAGAGGGGACGGAAAGACCAAGTTGTGTCTTCCGCACGCATTCGGGGATGACGAATTCGTGCGCCGGTTCCATGCTGAGGTTCCTCCGCTCATTCGTGAATTCAAGCCGGAGCTCATTCTCTGGTTCTGCGGCCTTGACACGCACAAAGAGAGCTACGGAACCAGAAGCCTGACGGCGAACTGCTATCCCCGCCTGTGCGAAATTCTGAGGGAGACGGCGGAGGGTGTGTGCCAGGGAAGGCTCGTGGTGAGGGTAGGCTGCAACGCTCCATCGCGCGTCGCGGCAGATGCACTTCCCAAGATCGTGAAGGTTCTAGCTGGAAAACAGTGGCGATGACCATGAGTCTTCCGATGTGTAGGACATGACTGTGGAGCACGGGGCGGGTGTCCGAGTCCCTCTGCCCCACCCCCACGCGCGAAGGCTCCTCTACATTGACTGGTTTCGCTTTCAAATCAGCTTGGTCAACAGGAGGTATCGGCTAGCTCCAGGCTACCGAACCACCTTCTCCGGGAGCTTCACGTTCGGCACCGGGACCCAGCAGGATTCCTTCAGTACTTCATAAAGGTGGACCATGTTAATGATGTCCTCTTCGAAGGAAAACTTGCCGTCACCGGCGTAGTCCAGTACTGACACGCCTGGAACCTCGTAGAATGTGCCATCTGGGCGCCGGCCGGGCAGTTGGTTCCTGAACTTACTGACTACCCCGTTTCCGTCTATGACACGCCAATCAGTGGGAAATTTCCAGTCCTCGAGGCCCTGCATCATAGTTCAAACCAGACTACCAAGGCTCTTTTTGTATCCAGGCTGAGGTTGGGCTGGTATGACGCCGAGGTACGCTTTCCGTAACAAAAAGATCTCGGGTGACCTTTCCAGCCCCCGAGATCTTTCAATGTCCGCCTTTGAGCTTTCGTCGCTTCTGCTCGCTACCTCACTGATCCTGAGTGGTTCACCCCCCTATCTTGCTCTGGCGGACATAGCCTCTGCTCTCTGCTAGCTGGTTTGACCACCCGAGAACACCCTTCATCGTAGCACTATTCCTGATGGCGTCAAGGCTCTCAAAAGGCCCCCCCAATAGATGATCGACTAAGGTTACATATTCATGACATCTTGCAAAGAAGTCTTGACAGGGATGCCTTCCCGAGCTAGCATCTCATAAGATGCCCTAAGAAGATACCCTTGTAAGGAGATAGTGCTTCTGGCACACATATACGGTGTTTGTTTCGGAGGGTCGTCCCCCTTTCTTCAGAAAACACCTGAAATGACCCCGCTATGGGAAGTACCTTGAGAGGCTGCTGCCTGTAGTGACCGTCACTGGCCCTTCTGATGCGCTTGTGTAGATATTGACCCTGTCACAGAATACTCTGCGATTCAAAGCTATCTACGTCGGACGGTGGACAGCATGGGCAACGATATGATAGGGCTCAACGAGAACGAACTACTTTGGGCGCGGCTGTTTCTGTCCACCAAGTTGGTGGAAAGAGCCAGAGAGGTTGAGCTGTCTCGGGTCAAGATATCACTTATCCAGGCTATGGTGCTGCACGCCTTGAAGATTTCCTCGGAACCTCTGACGCCATCCAAACTGGCCAGAATGCTCTGCCGCGAACAGCATTCCATGTCGGCGTTGATTGACCGCATGGAGAAGCAGGGCTTGGTCGAGAAGAAGCACGATCTACCCTCGAAGAACCTGGTCAGAGTCGTCGTTACGGCAAAGGGCGAAGAGGTTTTCCAACGCCAGAGGAGTGTGAACGCTGTCATCAATCTCACCTCCGGTTTGACCAAGGAAGAGCGCGAGACTCTGGGCTCTTGTGCGGACAAAATGAGACTCTGGGCTGGTGAGTTGCTCCGAAAGATGCAACCTGACCCCTACGGCGAACCGCTCTTCTAGTGAGAACTGCCCGTTCAATCCTGACTAATGGGTACTTTGTAGAACTTCAGGTTGTTCTCCTAAGAATTGACATATTAGTACCACGCTAGAGACCTCTCACCAAAGCCCTTCCCAAAGCTGGACAGTACAACAGGTCCATCTGACAGCAGGCCAGCTAGTGAACATGGGAGCGGCGCGGCTGGCGCAACCTGGCGCCGACACTGCTCACCCAACTCCAGTCTCTTGCGGCGGATATCAATGATGTGAGCACAGGCGGGATTCGTTGTCAGGGATTCCCTGATTGACAAACGGCCGTGGCCAAGAATATTCTTGGCGCTGGTCGTGGGGAGGAACAACCGCCTGAGCCTTGGGGGTGGCTCATGTGGAATCACAACCTACTCCCCCATTTGAACTGGCAGGACAGCCATGGATCGGGACAGTGGCCATCCAACGGCAATTCTCGTCTCCCGTCCGCATGATCTAACCCCCAGTTACAGCTCCTAACTATGGAACTGCTGAGTTGCAGGAAGTCACAAAGGAGGTTTGGTCGACTATGGATCTCAAGGAACTGGAAGCCAGGATCAGAGAGCTGGAGGATATCGAAGCCATCAAGAAGCTCAAGGCCACCTACTGCTATCTGTGCGATGCCGGCTTGACCATTTCGAAGAACCGGGATGAGTTGATCTCGCATTTCACCAAGGACGCCAAGGTCGACTTCGGCCTGGGACCGGAGTCGCAGTTCCAGGGAACCGAAGGGCTGAAGACCTTCTTCGGTACTGTTGTGGCCATGGGAGTAACGTTCTGCATGCACATGGTGCATAATCCCATCATCGAGGTCAAGGGTGACAGGGCGACGGGCAGGTGGTACTACGAGGCGCCTACCACTGATGCCGCCACGGGCAAGGCGCAATGGATGGCGGGCACGTACATCGAGGAGTATGTCCGGGAGAAGGGCGAGTGGAAATTCTCCTACATAGAGACCAAGTGGAAGTACGTAACTCCCTACGATGAGGGCTGGGCCAAGAACCCGGGGGCGCTGCTGGCCATGGTGCCAAAAGAGTAGGGAGCGCAGACGCTATTGAAGCGGTCTTGGAGGGGAGAATGGGGACATACGGATACGCCGGAAGGATTCTGCGGGCGGACCTCTCGTCGCGTCGCGCATCAACCGTGTCCACACTCGACTACTCTGAGAGGTTCCTGGGCGGCAGGGGAATAGCTGCCAAGATCTACTGGGATGAGGTGCCGCCGGAGACCGGCACCTTCGACGCCGGAAACAAACTGATATTCGTCACCGGTCCCCTTTGTGGAGTCCCGGCAATAGGCGGTTCGCGCTGGGAGGTCTGTGGGAAAGGGTCTACTAGCCCACCCCACTTCTCCTATGGCAACCTGGGTGGCCGGTGGGGAGCCGCCCTCAAGTTCGCCGGCTACGACGGCATCATCGTTCAGGGCAAGTCAGAGAAGCCGGTCTATCTCTACATTCACGATGATACGGTTGAATTCAGGGATGCCTCCGGACTCTGGGGCAAGGGTGCTATCGAGGCCAGGGAGACCCTGAAAAGCGAATTGGGCAGTTCGGTCAAAGTGGTGGCCATCGGTCCGGCTGCTGAAAATATGGCGGTCATGGCCACCCTGCTGGCGGAGAACGACGCCAGCGGCTCGGGTGGGCTGGGCACGGTGATGGGCTCCAAGAACCTGAAGGCCATCGTGGTGAAGGCAGGCAAAGAGGGAGTGAAAGTCGCTCAACCTGAGAGACTGCAGGAGTTGATTGCCCACTACCGCGAATTGAGAAGATGCTTTCCGACCGATGGCTGGGAGTATCTCAGCCGGTGGTCCAGGGATCCAACGTCGGAACCGAGGCTGATGCCAGGCCCTGAAATGAAGAAGGAGCCCTGCTACGGGTGCCTCGGCCGGTGTGCCAGAAAGGTCTATGTTTCGAGCGACGGAAAGAAGGGGAAGTTCATATGACACTCCGCCTTCTTCTATCAACCGTGGGTTGATAAGTACTACGGCGAATGGAACGATGTGGCTTTTCAAGCCACCAAGCTTTGCGACAGCTACGGCCTGGACGCGGTGGCCATTGACCTGATGATCAGTTGGCTACACCTGTGCCACCAGGCCGGCATCCTGACCGATGAGAACACCGGCATCCCGATATCGAAGCTGGGAAGCGCCGAGTTCATAGAGACGCTGACTAGGAAGATCGCCTTTCGCGAGGGCTTCGGTGATCTTCTAGCTCAGGGGACACACAAGGCTGCTGAGGCAGTTGGTCCGGCTGCTAGAGAACAGGTGGGATTGGCCGGGCATCTGGCCGAACCCGGATATCACCCCTACGGGCCGAGGCTGTACATAACGAATTCGCTTCTGTACGCCATGGAGCCCAGAATGCCAATACAGCAACTCCATGAGATTGGCCTGATAATGGCCAAATGGTCGGCGGGCACCAGGGGGCTGACCGCCATCACTTCCGACGTTGTCCGGGGCGCAGCCAAGAAATTCTGGGGTGGTGAGGTGGCCGCCGACTTCACCACGTGGGAGGGGAAGGCGCTGGCTACTAAGATGATCCAGGAACGGGAGTTTGTGGAAGCGAGCCTGATTCTCTGCAACTTCTTGTGGCCAATCACAGAGTGTGATCGATCGCCCGATCGCGTTGGTGATCCATCGCTGGAGAGCCGGATCGTTTCTGCCGTTCTGGGAAACGCCATTGGAGAGCAAGAACTCTATGGGATAGGCGAGCGTATCTTCAATCTGCAGAGGGCGATCCTGGTCAGAGAAGGACACCGCGGCCGGGAGTTCGATACTCTGCCCGACCACTTTTTCAACCTGCCGGTGCAATACGATCAGGCCAACGCCGATTGCCTGGTGCCCGGCAAGGGAGGCGAGGTCGTGTCACGCAAGGGTGCAGTGGTTGATCGGCAAGAGTTCGAGAGAATGAAGGACGAGTACTACCAATTGAGGGGATGGGATGTGGCCACTGGATTGCAGACCAGGGAAACCCTGGAGAGGCTTGGCCTATCGAACGTGGCACAAGACTTGAACAAGAGGGGTCTACTGGCCTAGCCAATACTGAACGGGAGGTGTGAAGGGTGATTACGAGGTATGATGAGATGTTCTGTCACCAGGTCGTGTCTACCTTTGACCAGCCCGGAACCAGCGCACGGGAATGGACGGAGAGGGCCTGGATGCAGGTTCACGACATCGCCCGAACGGCGCACCTGGCGACTGGCTTCGGCTACTATCCCAACCGCAATGTCATGGATGCCTTTGTGGCCTTCGCCGTTCAAGGGCAGACCGAATACGTTGTGCGGGCCTCCCGTGAGCTTCGTCCTGAGATAGACGTCTTCAAGGTGGGGCCTTTCTCCTACGAAGTCGTCGAACCTCTCAAGGCGGTGCGATACCGGCTTGGCGATAACGAGTATGACCTTAGCTATGACATCACAGTGGAAGGTTACAGCCCGCTTGTTGAAGAGGACCCGGCGCAGCTCCAGGTCAGCCGGGGCAGGGTAAAGGAGCATATCAAGCGCATGGTGCAGGCAATACGGCCGACCGGCTGGATCAAGGCCGAGGGCAAGACATTCAAGCTGGACAAGGATGGCTGGGTGGGCGAGAGGGATCGCTCATGGGGCATCAGGCTGGCCGGTGCGGACTTCATCGAGACCGGTGTGCAGACTCCGGAACTGCCGGCTGGAATGTTGTTCAATTTTGCCCTGATGCAGTTCGAGAAATGGGGTGTCACGTACCACATCAGGGAGATATGGGATGACCAGCGTGGGTTCGTGAACCGGTGGCACTTTGGTGGTGGCCTGTTCTATCCCTTCGGCAGCAACAAAGAGCCGCTCAAGCTGGTGCAAGTGGAGCACAACTACAAGTTCCGGGATGACATCCCTGAACAGGCGCGACGGTTCGCGGGCGGCAGCGTCAATTTCACCGCCATCGATGGCACGAGGAAAGAGGTGTCGATACGCCCGGTTACCATCTGCTACCAAGCACCAGCCGGATACGGCGGCTTCTACAAGGATTTCATCCATGGCAAGTGGATGGGCGAGAAGTGGATGGACGGCCACAGGTTTGACCTGAACGATCCGCAGGTGATGCGCGAGATATGGGGATACTGCGACTACGGGTCCGAATTCAAGTGCGGCAATGAGGTTGGCCACGGGACTGTTGAGTTGATGGTGGTGGGCAAGTATCCCCGATATGGCTACCAGAGCTACTAGGCGGGAGGTGCGACATGCTTTCGCGTCAGGTGGAGCTTAGCGAGCTGCAGGCCAAACTACTGGTCTGGCTTCAGAAGAAGATGCCTGATGCCAAAAACCTGGCCATCTCAAACCTGGAGAGATCGGGGGCCGGCATCTCCAACGAGACCTTTCTCTTCAATCTGACCTGGCAGGAACATGGAAAGTCGAAATCAGAGGGCATGGTGCTGCGCTGCGCACCCAGGTCGTTCCCGGTCTATCCGGACTATGACCTCAGCATTCAATTCCGCGTCATGAAGGCCCTGCATGGCTCAAAGGTTCCTGTTTCGCTGGTCCACTGGCTGGAGCAGGATGGCAAGGTTCTGGGCACGGCCTTCTACGTCATGAGAAAGATCGAAGGAGTCGTGCCGCCGGAGTTCCCGCCATATCATTCGTTCGGCGTCTACTTCGAGGCCACACCGGATAAACGGGCCAAGATGTGGTGGTCGGCCATTGAGGCTATGAGCCAGGTCCACAAGACTGACTGGAAGAAATTGGGGCTGTCCTTCCTCGGTGCTCCGAAGGGTGGTGCCAATCCCTTGGACCGACAACTGGACTACTTCGAGAGGTATCTCAACTGGGCGAAGGACTCTCCCGAGGAAAAACAGCCGATTCTGGAAGCCGCCTTGAAGTGGCTCAGAGAGAATCGCTACGTCCCGGCCCGCGTGACCCTGTGCTGGGGAGATGCCCGCATGCCCAACACTATGTTCAGTCCGGATGGGGACGTGGTGGCACTGTTCGATTGGGAGATGGCCTTTCTGGGGGACCCAGAGGCTGACCTAGCCTTCTTCCTATTGCTCGACTGGGTGGACAGCGAAGGCTACGGCATTCCGCGACTGGATGGTGCTCCGGGCAGGGACGAAACGGTGAAGCGCTACCAGGAACTGACGGGATGGAAGGTAGATCATCTTCACTTCAACGAAGTGTTCGCGGTCTTCCGGGCTGGCATCGTGATGCTCAAGGTGCTGAAGAACTTCAAGAAGCTGGGCGTGGCCATGCCCCAGGAGGATGCCGAGTCCAACAACCCCTGCACGCAGCGGTTGGCCAGTCTGCTGGGTCTGCCCGCGCCGGGCGCTCCGGCCAGGCAGACCACCAGGGTGGAGGAGGTCACCGTCACGGTGCAGTTCCACTTGACCGGTGCCGGCGGATGCGACTGGTACGCGGTGTGTGAGAAGGGCACGGCTACCCGCCACGAGGGCTTCGTGGAGAACCCCAACTGCACGCTCACGGCGTCGGCCGCCGACTGGGCGGCTATACAGCGGGGCGAACTGGACCGCTTCAATGCCTGGACCGGCGGCAAGCTGAAGATAGATGGCGACATGACGCTGATGCTGCAGTTGGAGGAGGCCATCTCGAAGCTGACCCGGTGAGGGTTCTCAGGCAGCACACAAGGCATGAGTTCGTGGCAGGTATCTGCCACGGTCAGTATTGCGGTCAAAGTCTCTGATCAAAGGAGGTTACATGACCACTGACTTCGATGCGATTGTAGTAGGAGCCGGCCACAACGGACTCACTGCAGCAACAGTCCTGGCCAAGAACGGGCTTTCGGTACTGTGCGTCGAGAAGAACAACTGGCCGGGGGGCATGGCGGCCACCAAGGAGCTATTCAAGGGTTTCAAGCACAACGTGGGTGCATGGGGCATGCTCGTCTTCCGAGATGAGATGATGAAGCGACTTGAACTCGAGAAGTACGGCCTGAAGCTTCACCGGCCCCGCAGTTCGTATTGCACCTTCGGCGCACCGGAGGATGTCCCTTTCGTTGGGTATACGGACACAACCGAGATCACGGAACACTTGATGAAAGACCACGGGCCGGATGCCCTCGAAGGGCTGGCGGGGTTGTACAACTTCTTGCAGAAGTTCAAGGCCGTCGTGGACAAGGACCTCTTCATGGAGCCGCGTCCTTTGGAAAGGCTGGTCAACGAGGCACCAGACGACGAGACAAGGAAGATCCTTCTGAAGGTCTTTCAAAGGAGCGCGATTGACATAATCCGTCAGTTTTTCCCCGATCCGAAGAAACACCGCATTATTCAGGGCTCACTTTGTGCCTCAGCCATCGATGGAACCCACAAGGGCCCGTTCACGCCCGGGAGCGGGCTCTCGCTGGCATATCACTATACGATGGGTGATGCTTACGACTTCCGAACCCCCAAAGGTGGGATCGGGGCTTTCTCGCAATCGCTGGTGAGGGCATTCGAGGACCACGGTGGCCAGATCCGCTATGAGGCTCCCGTCAAACGCCTACTCATCGAAAAGGGAAAGACCACCGGCGTACAACTCAAGAATGGCGAGAAGATCTCCGCCAAGGTCGTGCTGTCCAATATCGATGCCTACGCTACCTTCCTTGGGCTGGTGGGTGAGGACCAGCTTCCTTCCGATTTCGTGCATGCGGTGAAGGAAGTCGAGTACCAGAACGGGTACATTCAGGTCCACATGACGCTCAAGGAGATGCCGGAGTTCACCGGCCATGTTGCCTTCGCCAACCAGAACAACATTCGCTGGATCATGGCCTACATCCCATCACCGGAACATCTGGCGCGTTGCTGGGAGCAGTCTCGCCAGGGCCAAGTCCCGGATGAGCCGGTGGCCTACTGCGGCTTCCCCAGCGTCTTGGATCCCAGTCTGGCGCCCCACGGCTACTACACTTGCACTCTCTTCTCTCATTACTTTCCGTGCGATGTCCCGCTGGGGAAACTTAAAGAGCTCAGCCGATTGATGGCTGAGCGGGCGATCGATCAGATAGGCAAGTACGCGCCCAACTTCCGACCGGCGATCATGGAAAAGGTCGTTCTTACGCAACAGTACTTCGAGAGCACCTACGGCGCTACCCGCGGCGACTTCGCCTCCGGTCTCATTCATCCCGGACAGATGTGGAACAACCGGCCCGTACCCGGATGGGGAGGGTACACCACACCGATCAAGAACCTGTACATGTGCGGTTCCGCCTGTCATCCCGGTCCGGGCATCACCTGTGTGCCGGGCTGGAACAGCGCGCACCGGGTGCTGGAGGACATGAAGGAGTAAACTCATCCGCTGTGTGGCGCTTCGTGTCAAGGACCTGCCACGGTGTATTGACGCACGTTCATGTATGTGATAGCCTCAGCGCAAATATAAATTGAGAGGAGGGTCTGGACTATGGCACAAGCATACTGCGTGAAGTGCAAGAAGAAGGTTGAGATCCAGAATCCAAAGCAGGTAGTCATGAAGAACAAACGCCCCGCGACCAAAGGCACATGCCCCAAGTGCCGAACCACGGTATTCCGCATCGGTAAGGCCTAAGCCCGCCACCACGGGGGCCACCTCAAAGTGGCCCCCGCCTTCTATTGATCGGACTACTGACACACATCACCAGGGCTACCAAATCCCCTCAAATGGCCTCTTCAATACCAAGGCTATCCAAATCTACTCCCGCATACTGCGCCAGCATTTGGGCACATCCTGGGAGTGCTGAGGCTGTCTTCTAGTGCAGCACCGAAGTACCAAAGTCACTTTGCGGAAAGCGTGTAGTCCTGCAAGGGGATGGTATGGCACACAGACGGGCAAAGAAGAAAGCCTACCTTGGGGAGGTAGGCTTCTCTTGCTTTTCGTCTCAGACCGGGGGGTGTCCTGCCTAAGACAACACTATCATAGGGCCCGAAACACACCCATGGATTGGAATGAGTTAAGAAGATGCTTAGAGAATGATTAGAAATCATGCCATCTTGCATTCGTGCTTGAGTAGCCCCACTTGGCAGCCATCGTTGAGGAAAGGTCAGGGCGGGCACTTCCAGCGTGAGGTTCTGTCAGACGACCAGTCCCACCACCGTGACACCGATATCCTCACGCTGTTCAGCGACAAAGAGTCAAGAAGATTTCCGTCAAGGAGTCGGTCTGTCCGCCTTCACCCAAGAGTAGACATGGCCAGAAGTGAGAGTTTGACTGCCTGACTGATTCCTTGATTTTCAGGCCAGCGGGGGGTTCCCGGGCGGGAACCCCCATTTCCAAACGTGGAGAGGGTTACGAGTTTCGAAGAAGGCGACTCTCTGATTAGGTGGCAAGCATCGCTGGGTGGTCAAGGCATCGCTCTTTTGGCACCCCGGCCCTACGTGTCGGGCTTCTTCGTGACCGCCCTTCCCAACTTCATCCGATCCATCGGCGAGTACTTTTGGTGCTGGACCCTCACATGGGCTGAAGCCAAGTTGACATAACGTCTTACCATTCCAGCCTTACTCTCAACAGGCATTCAGTCAATCTAAGTCAAGTCTCAGTCACCGCGGTACGATGGTCTTCCGTCATAGATAGTGGAGCATCACGGCGAGAATTCGTCGTGGCATCATACCAGCCCAACCTCAGCTTGGATACAAAGGGGACAGGCTGAAGTTCTGGACACAATACCTATGCCGTGCGCCTGCCATTGAATGGCCTTACCCAGAAGTGTGGCCTCAGGGCAGTGAAGAGGTGGGGGTAGCTAAACTCCTCCCAACCGCCCGACGTCTCCTTGAAAACGATCAACGTTGTGCAGAACCTCTCTCGCTACACTGCTGTCGGGGTCCATCCGCACCGCTGCCTCAGCATATTCGCGTGCCTTACGAAATTGAAGGTCAGACAGGTAAGCTGCTGCCAAGTCGGTCAGAATGTTGACATTGGTTGGAGCCAGGTCCTTTGCTCTGTTAAGATATGCCAGTCCTCTTCCTTTCTCACCAGCAGAATGGATGGCCCATCCCAATCCCCGTAGATATTCACCGTTGTTGGGTTCTTTATCAACAGTCACCTCAAATTCACCGATGGCCTTTCCCCATTTGCGTTCTATGGAATATGTGAAGCCAAGAAGGTAGTGGTAGCCTGGATTGTCTGGCCTACAGTCGATAGCCTTCTTAATGTGATTCTCAGCCAATTTGAGCTGCCTCAAGGTGAGGTAGGCGTCAGCAAGGTAAGCATTCGCGTACTCAACTGCAATATTGTTGTCGCCGTATCTGATGAGAACGTACTTGTATATTTCGATAGCTTTGTCGTAATCGCCATTTTCGACGTGCTCTTTTGCTTCACCCCATATAGTATTAAGCTCTGGGCCTGTATCACTATCCATACTGCCTTCCTGGGAATAACCGCGCTTGGTTCAGACCAAATGATACCAGGTTCGAGAAGAAGGGTATCGGCATTGGCATGGAATCACTGCTTGTAGAATCGAAGCCGCACCTTGCTGCACAATCCGACGTTATGTGTGGAATCAGCATGGGAATTGGCAGATGAAGGCATCGACATCAAGCGTATTCTAGACCCGAACGTACTCACCACTGGACGAACATCGGCATATCGTCTCTGTTGCACCTACGAATACCCTTCCTCCGAACCGCAGGTAACCATCATACCAGCACCAACGACACAAGACAACAATCAGATCGGCCCTGTCTCCCTCACCAAGTGATGCACATCTGTAACAGTAATTGAGATTCCGGTTACGCCAGCTGTGACCATCTGGGGCTGAAGGGGTAGGGCTAGTCCTGCTCTCCGTTTCTCGACCCAGAGCCAGGAATGTAGTCTTCTATCCTGGCTCCGCACTCCTCGCAGAACTTGGCGCCACCGGGCAGTGTGCTACCGCAGTTGGGGCAGAAGTCATCACCTCTGCGTCCCACTTCTGTGGTAGAACGCTTCTTCGTGACCTGCTGGCTACTCCCACAGTGTCTACACACTATTGCTTCTTGCTTTTTCTGAGACCCGCAGTTCCGGCAGACCCATTCGTTACTCGACCTGACCTTGGGGACACCGCCCTTCTTCTCTTGCTTCAAACTCTCTTTGGTGGCATCCAGGAGCATGAAAAGGCCAAGACCTGCCATCGCTGAGCCGGCCAAGACCACATACAGCCATTCATCGACGCCCAAAGCCACGGAAAAGAAACCGATACCAGTAACTGAGAGCCCGACATAGATCAATATAACACCGACGATTATTCTCGCTGTCCTGCCACCCATGATTGCCTTCTCCCCGCCTACTTCACATCCGCTCCGCAGTGTTCGCATATCTTGGGGTCGCCCATTAGATTCGAACCGCAATGCCAGCAGCGCGCGCCCTTCTTCTCCTGCTTCAAATTCTCTTTGACGCCATTTATGACCACGACAAGGCCAAGAAGTGCCATCGCCAAGCCGCCCACGACGGCCAAGACGAGTTCCCCTGCTGAATCGGAGTAGAAACCCCCTATCATCCCCAACATAGAACCGAAACAAAAAGCGAGGATCCCGCCAGAGATCAATACAGCACCGACGATTACTTTCGCTGTCCCGCCACCCATGTTTGCCTTCTCCCTGCCTACTTCAAGTCCGCTCCGCACCAGATGCATTTGTCTAGCCCTTGCTTGTTCTGAGACCCGCAGTTCCGGCAGGCCCATTCGTTACTCGACCTGACCTTGGGGACACCGCCCTTCTTCTCTTGCTTCAAATCTTGCTTCAAACTCTCTATGGCGCTCTGCAGGCACAGGGCAACGCCAAGAGTTTCCATCACCAAGCCGGCCACGACTAAATAATCTGCTTCTTCGACGGCGTAATTCCCCCCCATAAGCCAACCGAGACTCATAGCGCCGATCCCGCCACAGGTCAATACAATACCGACGATTACTCTCGCTCTCCCGTCACCCATGTTTGCCTTCTCCCCGCCTACTTCAAGTCCGCTCCCCAATACTTGCAGGTCTTGGGGTTGTCCATTAGATGTGAACCGCAATGCTCGCAGCGCTTCAGACTGTCGGGGCACTACTCCTTCTCTCGAGGAGCTATTCCTCCCCTGAACCCAGCCTACAAACGCTCCAATCAATGCGCCAATCACTAGGCCTATGGGTCCCGTAAACAGCAAGCCGACAATCAGGCCGACAACCCATCCCATGAACTCTAGGTTCTCCATCGTAGAGTACCCCTCAATCATCACTGCTAATCCGATCACGAATCCGATCACGCCGCCAACCACCAACCCGACATGAAGGCCCTTCATAGTCTTACTCATGCTGCCTCTTTTCCCTGTCCATGCACCCAGTATCCCACGCGAGTCAATCCGCTGTCTTGGGACCTTGGTCCCTATTTGGGGAGGCGGCGTGGGTGACCATTTGGGGCTGAAGGGGTGGGGGAGGAGCACAGGGTTCTACACGGCGCCTCTTGGCTGAATCAGAGACCCCCAAGCCGAAGAGAGGGGAGACAAGACCGCTTGTGATAACGGTGCTTTGAATTGACGTTATGTCTTTTTCACCGGCCCGGATGACCCCACCCCGAGACCAACATTGGGATGTCGTCTTTGTTGCACCTACGAATACCCCTGCACACAACCAGTTGTCACCATCGTACCAGTGCTGTCACCAGCTCGGGTTAGTCCCACCGCCGTTTAGCTACCGATAATGGGGTTTATCACCAGTGGCGGCCATGCCGCGTAGATGGTTCCTGCGACCATCTGGGGCTGAAGGGGGAGGAAAGGGACGGCTTCAGGTTCTACAAGGCTGTGACTGAGTGAAGACCGAATATGAGGAATATCCCAGCCAGGAACAAGGCAGCATCGAGGAACCCAAGCAATATGCATCTCATCCACTGTCTGGTAAACAGGGTTCCAAGCGGGTATTCAAACGCCGTATAGATGCCCACCCCGAACGAACTCAGGATCAGAAGAATGCCCAACGTCAGCTCAAAGACCTTCAACATCGACTATCTCACTGGGGTGATTATAGCGTGCCAATCTAAGAGGGAACAAGCCCCTATGAACCACCCCAACCTCAGCTTGGACAGAGAAGGGGTTCAGGTCCTACAAGACAGTGATGGAGTGAAGACCGATAATGGTAGTTACCGCAAATCACGAGGCTTTGGGGCGTATCATCTTCGGGATATCGTCTCTGTTGTACTTACGACTATCCCTCCACCGAACCAGTGCTAACCATAATGCCGCAACCCACGGCAACGCACAACAAACATGCCCCAGAGTGACGAATCATGGGCCACCACTGCGAATGAGATGAACATGTGATAAGAGCACCACGTTCTGAGACGCGAGTGCAAGTCCACGGTCGCACAATAGCCCATGTGCCTGGTTGCGGTGATTCAATCGATGGCAATGGGGCAACCGTCTAAGGGCAGACATACGTTGATACGGCTCATTACTGGGAGGTAGTCAAATGACACTGCGAACCAAGATGATCCTGATGATTTGCGTGACATGCGCTCTCTCCATAGCCGCATTGTTCTTCATCCAGCAGACTATTCTGGCGAAACGATTCTCCAGATTGGAGCAGGAGAACACCAGCCAGAACCTCGCCCGTGCCACTAGCGCTGTATTGGAGGATGTCTCCTCGGTTGACACAACCGTTGGTGACTGGGCACCTTGGGACGACACCTATGTCTTCGTCCAGGACGGCAATACCGACTACATCGCCAATAATCTCAATGATGAGACCCTCTCGAACCTAGGTATGAACATCATGCTCTTCATCAACAACGCTGGAGAGCTGGTATACGGCAAGGCCTTCGATCTAGAGAATGAAGCCGAGACACCTCTGCCAAGCAGCGTGTTGGACCTTGTCGCTTCCGGCAGCCCACTAATGGGACTGATCGGTGAGCAGGACAGCGTATCTGGGATACTCTCTCTGCCCGAAGGTCCTCTGCTGATCGCGGCCCAGCCCATCCTTACCAGTCAGAAACAGGGCCCAATCCAGGGAACGCTCATCATGGGACGTAACCTCGACTCTGCGGAGGTTGCGAGACTAGCTGACCTAACCCATCTGTCTCTTATTGTGTACCAACCGAACGACGACAACATGCCTGCCGACTTCCAGTTGGCCCAGTCATCTCTCTCGGAAGAGCAGCCGACCTTTTTCCACCCACTCAGTAGTGACTCAGTTGCTGGCTATGGACTCCTCACCGACATTCACAGAGAGAGAACTCGACGCTGCCATCAAGATGACTCTCCACAGGTACGGCGTTGAGGGGCAACGGCGAGACGAGGAAAAGGCCGGAATCAAGCAAAGCGCACCCCTGCCGTAGACTGTCAGGGAGAGTGGACCACAAGAAGGGGTAATACGACCGAACAGTCAAAGGGGGTGGCGACTACCGAGAGTATGACGCAATGCACATAGGCATATCGTCTTTGTTGTACTTACGATTACCCATCTATTGAACCACTGGTAACCATCATACCCCAGTTCAGCACCACAACCAAGACCAAGCCGCGAGGTTGACAGAGCCCGCATCCAGTCTACAATATTGCACAAAGCTGGCAAGGAGGTCAAAATGCCCGAACCAAGACACTTCAACGAGGATGAAAAGGCGTTCATGAACCTAGCCCGCGCTAACATGACGCTGCAAAGAGCAATAGATTTGGAGCTCAGCCGAGTCGGGCTGACCATACCCCAAGCCGGTGTTCTGTACTTCCTACAGATCACGAAAGAGCCACTGACGCCCATGAAGCTTTCCCGACTGCTTCATCGACAGCCTCACACTGTTTCTGCATTGGTGACCCGCATGGAGGCTCAAGGCCTCGTAAAGGCAACCAAGGACATGGAGAGGAAGAACTGGGTCAGACTGTCATTGACGAAGAAAGGTCAGGAGGCGTACAAGCGTCAACTTGGCGAAAGAATCGCCTTTAATGCAACTGCCTGCTTGTCGAAGAAGGAGCGTGACACGCTGAACGAAATCTCCAAGAAACTCACCGCCAGAGGTGCCGAAATAATCCGTCAGATGCAACCACGTCCTAGCGGCGAGTTACTCTTCTGGTCATAACGAACTACTCCCTATCCAACCTCGGCATATCATCTCTGTTGCACCTACGAATACCCCTCTTCCGAGCCACCGGTAACCATCATACCGCTCCCCGTGACCACCAGGGACCGAAGGGACGGGTAACGCAAACTCTCATCTCCTACTGTCCCCCATTTGAGGCCCTCCCGGCAGGTTTTCCCCTGATCAGTACGGCACCGCAACTTCCGCATCGGTACCCCGCTGCCGCATCATCGCCCCAAGAACTCAAGACCTTTTCTTCTTTGGGATCACCATCCCGTGCGAACCAAAGTTGCTCCGATGACAACCCTGCCAAGAGAAAATCTATCAGCCTCCCATGGATCGATACCCTGCCTGGCACCATGTCACCCGCACAGTAGGGGCACCTCAACATCTCTTCCACGCTGCCGTTCGACCTCCCCCCCAAAATATGCCCCCGCCATCATAGGCATATCATCTCTGTTGCACCTATGAATACCCTTCAACTGAACCGGCCGTAACCATAATACCGCAACTCACAGCAACGCACAACAGACACGCCTAGCAGAAACGGGCCACAGTCTTCATAGGACTGGGGCCTGTTGACGCTCAGTCAGATTCTGGCTCACCCAAGCCTTCCACCGTAATCTGACTCTGATGCTCATCTATGGCGTATACCATACTTGACAAGGCGTAATGTACATGTTACAATATGTAATATCTAGATTACTTGATAGCTCAGTCGAGACTGACGTCCAAGAAAGGAGGACAACTATGACACCTCAACAGAGAAGAGCCTGGTATGGTCTGGCTATAGGGATCGTGTGGACGCTGGCCATCGTGGCCCTATTCGTGATCAAGGGGGCGACCGCATTCGACAAAGACACTGGCATGCGCGTGACCGCCTACGCGCTGTTTGTGGCCGGAATCCTGGCCTATGTAGCCATGATGTATGTCACCGGACGGAAGATGGCCCGCGATGGCGTGATCCAGGACGAGCGGGACAGATTGATACTGCGCCGGGTTCCGGTTTATCAGATGTTCGCCGTCATACTGACCCTGGCGGTATGGATGGTGGTTCTCACTGAAACATACTCGGAAGAGGGCCAGATACCGATCGTGTTCCCTGACCTGATTTTCTTTTCGGCCATCGTGGTGAACATCGTGTTTGGCTCGGCAGGCACCTTGATAGCCTACTGGAGAGCGCGGTAGCATGGGTACGGATGAGGTGAAGAACCGCATCAGGCGGTTGCGTTTTGAGCACGGAGAAGTGACTCAAGAGGAACTGGCCAGAAGGGTCGGCTGTACGCGGCAGGCGATCATAGCGTTGGAGCAGGGGAAATATCTGCCGTCGGTCGCGCTGGCATTCCGGATTGCCCGGACCTTCGGTGTTACGGTGGAGGATGTCTTTCAGTATGAGAATGACAAGTAGACTGACGTGAAATCAATGAGGAATATCGGTCAACTCGGTATCACTGAATAACTATCAGGAGGTACGAATATGGAAGCCCTATATATCTGGACTTCAATTGCAGTATTGGTGATGATAGTGATTCTCCTAGTTCTGAATAGACGAGGAAGCCGCCGAACCTCGACCCTCACCATGCTTGGCATGACTATGGTAGTGCTTGGTATTGTCTTTGCTGACAACTGTCGGCTTGGCTATTCGCTCATAGCGGCAGGAGTGTTTCTCTCGATAGTTGATGCAGAATACGTCAGAAGACATGAACAGCACTAGTCACGCAAAAACGGTGTATCTGAACAGCATACCCTTCTCACGTATCAAGAGCAATGAACACACCGGATTGAAGCCCTGCGCCTCAGCTGCTTCCCTTAACTCGGCCACGAATATGCCCTGGCGAACATGGGGATGTCTGCCATTTCATGCTTACGCGTCGGCTGCCTCAGATTATCGGGCCGAACGACAGAGTCGGCTGGCTGGTGGTGTCCTGAACGACCCCGAAGTCACACCAAGCGATCACTAAGGCAATGTAATGAGCATCACGTACTGATCGTCCAGATCAATCCTGAAATTGCCGCTGGCAGTACCCTCCTGCTGGGCTTTCTCTCTTGCTGCTCTCATTTCTTCCGCCTGGGTCGTCGCATTATCCGCAGTTCCGTAATCGTACACCCACGCGGTCGCCTCAGTGTGGTAGCCTTCTCTGTCATCACGTGCCACACCCTGCACGAGGAGGTTGGGATAGTCTCCCCAGGTGACAGAAAACGCTGCCAAGGAAGTCCCCTTCGGTAGGGAGTTCACGACCCATCTGAAATTCCGGTCCTCTTGCATCGAAGGGAGCTTGCCCAATCCAGCATCGATGCAGCGTTTCACCTGCTCATCTTCACCAGTGACCACGATTTGATTGACAATGGCAATGCTGTAGTACTCTCCCTTCCACACAGTCGTCCCCTCGTATTGGTACGTCTCACCATTCGCGGTTCCCAAGACCTCTCTCAATCCGGAGAGATCGAGATCCCCTGCAATGAGCCATATCATGTGAGGTTCATGCATCATGGCCATGCCGTGCACTTTGCTCCAGCTCTGTCCCATCAGAGTCTCCCCGTAGTGCTCCTTCCACTCATCCGCTTCCCACCACCCCGCCGGCCTAGCACTGCAGTCCGTGTAGTCTATCTCACCGATGTCGGCCGGCAGTATCTTCATCATCGCCACCGCTCCGGGCCACTGCGAGTGGTCTCCACCAGAATCGGGTGAGCAGGCAATGCTGAGACCGATCGCCAAGGCGCCAACCAGAACCGCCAGCAACAGGGCATATCGTTTGCGTCCTCTCATCTATCTATCTCCTGTATTCTCTGCTGATATGCTCGTTCATGGGTGCTACGGCTGCACCGACATCAGCCGTCAGGTGAAGGCTGTCGTCCTGGACCTATTTCTGGGTTACAACCCTGAACTTCTCGCCGTCCGTTGACACGACGACTGTGCCGTTGACGTCTGTGCCATATGTCTTTGCGCCGACGGCCTTGAGAGCAGCGATGACTTCTGGGTCCGGGCAGCCTTCACTGTTGACGATTCCCGCGGAGTAGATGGCCACTTTCGGCTTCACCGCAGCCAAAAATGCCTCTGACGAGGCGGACCTGGAACCATGTTGTCCGACCTTGAGTATGTCTATGTTGGAGATGGCTCCGTCTTCAAGCATAACGGCTTCCGATTCCTGGCCCGCATCTCCCTCAAAGAAGAACTTGATCTTGCCATAGGTCAATTCCAGCACAATTGAGGGGTTGCTGAGCGCCTGTCCCGCGTGGTAGCTGCTATTAAGCCCCTCGAACTGCAATTCGGGATTGTAGCCGACAACGATAGTCCCTTCGCCACCTCCAATGCTTCCGTAGTTGATGTTGTGGCTTATCGCGTCCCGGAAGGCAGTGTAGACTTCCGATGTCCCAGCTTGTCTGGCAATCATGTATTGCTGAACTTCAAAGGACTCCAGAACAGCAGTCAAGCCTCCCACGTGTTCGTCATCGGGACTTGTGGCCACCAAGAACTCAATTGGACCGTCCACATATCCCTCAAGGTACGAGACGATTCCGGGGCTCACATTGCCTCCGTCAATCACCACCTCCGTGATGCCGCAGTCAATCAGGATCGCCTCACCTTGTCCCACATCGATGAAGTGCACCGTCATCGTGGGAAGAGAGAGGGAGATGGGTTCCTGCTGGCTGCAGCTCATCGGGACTACGGCAGATGCCACCAACATAGTCAACAGACCTAGAGCGCGCCAGGATCTCATAGATGCCCCCTTCCACTGAAGAGATGTCTATCATGTGGGAAAGTAGCTGAGATGCTACCACTTCACCACGATACGGTCAACCTCTGCCTGGGCATAAAGGAGACAAGGTCTGACTTTCTCTGGCTAATTCACTACCGATAATGCTGGTTACTGGAAATGATTAGGGTTGCTCCGGCTCATCATCGGGTTTGATTGGGTCGTTGACGGTTTTGCTTACGATTGGACGGAAGCAACGAAGAACGCTATTACGAGTGCAGTATGGACAACCATCTTCACCAAGATCGAGTTCGAAGGACTCGGAGGCAACACCCAGACCATAGCTGACTGGTGTACCAACCGCCTTGGGAAGAGGATGGCACCGGTGATAGAGAAGCTGGTCAAAACTGAGGAATTCAAGTACTTCTGCTTTAGAAGCTTGAAGTATGCTGCAGAGGAGGCCGGAAAGATCGTCGCTGATGAAGTTATATACTCCATGGTCGACAAATTCGAGGATTATGTCCGGAGTGGCGTGAATTTCATCGAGGGAGTAGCCCACAGTCCTATCGAGATTCGGGTGTATGACTCTCAAAGTCGGGTGACTGGAATAGTGGATGGCAGACTGGTGATGGAAATCCCAGGGTCATACTACGAGGATGAGACCGTCACAATCATGGGGCCGACGGATTCATATCGGTTCGAGGTCGTTGGAATTGACAGTGGGACGTATGGACTGGAGATATCGTCTGACTTGACGAGTAAGGAGCTAACCTTCACTGCTCTGGCTATCCCCACGGTCCCCGGTGCGGTGCACAATTACGGCATTGACTGGGAGGCCCTATCTCTGGGTCAGGAAGGCGTCACCATCCAGATCGATGCTGATGGAGATGGTGTATTTGAGCAGACTATCACCTCAGATGCGACTTTGGAGCCGCCGATAGCTCAGGCTGGTGGCCCCTACTTCGATGAGGAAGGGTACCCATTGGTACTTGACGCTTCTGGCTCCTATGACCCGGACGGCACCATCGTCTCATATCAATGGGACTTCGGAGATGGTTCCCCTGTTGCCGACGGTGTGACGCCGACCCACATATATGCAGATAGTGGAGTCTTCACGGTGACTCTAACAGAGACAGACGATGATGGATTGACCAGCACATCGACTGCTTCAGTGACAGTCGTCGATACTACGCCGCCTGAGCTAACGATGCTCAATCCGCCGGAGTACTCTGCGCTGCAGTCCAGCGTGACTTTCAAGGTTTCCGCCACAGATGCCGGTAGCGGAGTGAAGACCGTAACACTATCGATACGCAAGTTCGAGGGCGGCACTGCCATACCAATGGCAGGGTATGAGGATATCCCCATGACCTACGGCTATGACGCTTCCCTAGGCGAGTGGGTGTGGATCATTCAATTCAATACCCTCCAATTGCCGGATGGATTCTATGTTGTCATAGCCAAGGCCACTGACTGGGCAGGGAATGTTGGCTCGGTTGAAACGCCCGTCGAATACAGCATCAGGAACTGGGCCGCTGGGCAACTGCTGCCAGCCACAGAAACGAACCAACCTGGCAGGACCATGCCGGTGAAGTTCTCCTTGAGAGTCTCGTATAGGGTCGATCCTGCTCAGCCCTTTGTCTACAATGAGGGGCTGACGATCAAGATATCTGGTGATGGGAAGCTTCTTCAGACGTCTGTGTTCGGGACCGGATCTCGGGATTACCGGATAGACAACCTGAAGAAACAGTACATCACAAACTTCCAGACCCTGAAGACCGCGATGCAGTATACGGTAGAGGTGTGGAAAGGCGATCTGTTGATCGATCACATCCACTTCGAGACGACGAAATCCAAGACCACCTCTACAATGGTGACTGCTGGAGTGAGCAATACCCCGTACTTGGGTTACATCCTGGCTGGGCTGCTGGGATGTTGGGTGGTAGCCGTGGGTTTGGTCACGTTCTACATGTGGGGCAGACCGCTGCCAACGAGAGACTAGGCGAGCAGGACAGCACTGACAGTCAAAGAGGGTGGGCATCTCTGCTCACCCTCTCACTTTGCCTAGAGGCAGCGACTTCGGATTGCAGCTGCCGATCGGTTGATCTATACTCCCGCTACCGGGAATCTCCTGACACGGAGGCAGCTGGGGCTAGACCAGGGTCAACTCAGAAGGTCATACTGGAAAGAACACAGAAGGTCACAATTGGGGGTTTGACGCTCAAGAGGGTCGTAGTCCACGCTTGGTGAGCAGACCTCTTGTCTTACACACAGAAGGCCACAGGTTCAAATCCTGTACTGCCCACCACTCACAAAACCGACCTTTTGGCTGGCGTTTCTGGCCGATTTGTCGGCGACACAGAAGGTCACGACGGAAGAATTCATGCTTGGCGGGGCCGAGTTCACGCTTGGTCGGCAGACCTCCTATTCCAAATACAGAAGGTCAGGTCAGCGTGCCACCCTACTCAGGCAGATCCTTCTTGCCTTGCAGGAAGACCCGTCTTCCGAATCCCTGTACATGGAGAAGTCAGGGGTTCAAATCCGTTGCCGCCCACTGTTGACTAATAGCCCCCCACCCCGGGGTGTTCTTCGTTCATCAATGGCTCAGTGTAGGGCAACAGCCCGGCAAAATCTTGACCCTCTATCGCAGAGGCATTTGATTGTGATATCATCCCAGCCGAGGATTCCATATCCTCAAGTTGGTCCCCGGGGGTGGTCAGGTGAGATGCCCCAAATGTCATTCTGTCTGTCCAGCAGGCACCAAGTTCTGCTCTGAGTGCGGGCAGGACCTGACACGAGTCGGAATTGTCTCCAGGCCTGACTACACTCGGCCAGAGTCATACACGCCCAAGCACTTGGCCGACAAGATCCTGGCTGCCCGGAGGACCATGGAGGGCGAGCGCAAACAGGTCACTGTCTTCTTTGCTGATGTCACCAACTTCACCTCAATATCGGAAACGCTTGATCCTGAAGAGGTGCATCACCTCATCAGGCAAGTTCTCATCTTCATCACCGGAGAGATTCACCGCTACGAGGGCACTATCGTCCAGTTTCTCGGCGATGGCGTCATGGCTCTTTTCGGTGCTCCCATCGCCCATGAGGACGATCCGCAGCGGGCACTGCGCGCGGCGCTCGGCATCAAACAACGCGCGAGGGAGTATGGCAGAACCCTTAAGGAGCAAGGCATCGACTTTGATATGCACATGGGCCTCAACAGCGGCCTGGTTATGGTCGGTAGAATCGGCGATGATATCACCATGGAGTACACCGCCATGGGGGACACGGTCAACCTCGCTTCCCGCATGGGAAGCATGGCTCAAGCAGGGACCATCCTGGTCTCGGAGAATACTTACCGGTTGACCAAAGTGTCGTTCGATTTCAGGCCCTTGGGCGAGCTTCTAGTCAAAGGAAAGAAGGAACCTGTTAGGGGCTATGAGCTGCTAGGAGAGACACGGGCGAAGACCAGGTTCGGGGCGTCAGTCGCCAGAGGCTTGACGCCTTTCATTGGACGGAAGAAGGAACTCGAACACCTGCTGGACTGCTACCAACAGACGAAGACGGGCCACGGCCAAGTGGTGGCGGTAGTGGGAGAGGCCGGTGTGGGTAAGTCCAGGCTGCTTTTGCAGGTCAGACGGATGCTGCCCAAAGATGGCCACGTCTATCTTGGGGGCGAGTGCTCCCACTATGGCGAAGCCGTCGCCTACCTGCCGATACTTCAGATCCTGAGGTCATACTGCGGCATCGACGAGTGCGAGCCGGAGTCTGAGACCAAGCGAAAGCTCAGGGACCGAATCAAGCGGCTCGATGAGAGATTGATGAACATGCTACCGCCTCTTCAGGAGATCCTGTCCCTTCAGGTCGAAGACGAGCAGTATCTCAAGTTGGAGCCCCAGAAGAAGAGGGAGAAGACGTTCGAGGCCATCACCGATGTCCTGATCAGAGAGAGCCGCAATAGACCTGTGGTAGTTGCAGTAGAAGATCTGCACTGGATAGATGAGACGTCCGAGAAGTTCCTGGATTATCTCATCAGGCGAATAGGTGGAGTCGGCATCATGTTGCTTCTCCTCTACCGACCGGAATTCACCCATTCATGGGATACCAAGACCTACTACAGCCACGTGCGAGTAGACGAGATGTCTCCGGAGATCAGCACCGATATGGTGGCAGCTATTCTGGGAGAAGGGACGACTGCTGCCGGTCTGAGCCAACTCATTCTCTCCAAGACGGCCGGCAACCCTCTTTTCATTGAGGAGTTTACCAGAGACCTACTGGAGAAAGGTCACATAGAGAGAAAGGATAACCAGTATGTTCTGAAAGTTAAACCTTCAGAGATCCAAGCTCCTCAGACGGTCCAAGGTATTATCGGCGCCAGGATAGACAGATTGGAGGCGAGTCTGAAGGAGACCATTCGGACAGCCTCGGTCATCGGCATGGATTTCGCGCATGACATTCTTCGCATTGTCACGGGGACTAAGGAGGAATTGGAGTGTCAGCTCAATGAGCTCCAGGCACTCGAATTCGTGTACGAGAAGAGCTCTCACCCGGAGCTGGAATACTCCTTCAGGCACGTCTTCATACAGGAGGTAGCCTATGGCGGCCTGCCACTCAGCAGGAGGAGAAACATCCACCGGAAGGTGGCTCAGGCAATCGAGGAGTCGTGTGCAGACCGTCTGGAGGAAGTCTATGAGGTGTTGGTCCACCACTTCGATATGGGCCGAGACAGGCACAAGACACTGGAGTACTCCTTGAAGGCGGCCAGAAAGGCCAAACGCGTGTTCGCGCACAAAGAGGCCATCGCATACTGCCGGAAAGCGCTGGAGATCGGGGAGGAACAACCGAAGGACTACGGTACTCGTAGTGAGATTGAGGAGGATCTGGGAGACATCTACGAGTTGACCGGACAGTACGAGGAGGCCCTGACGAGTTACCAAAGTAGCCAAAGGTGTTGCGAAGCTTTGAAGAGGCAGTGTGATCTGAAACAAGTTGGAGAGGTGATCAATGGGGACCACGGTCCCACGGATAGACCCAAGCCGGAGGAGCTGAACAGGAGGATCGCCACCATCTGTGGCAAGAAGGCCCTGGTCTACGAACGGAAGGGACAATACGATGCTGCTCTCCATTGGCTGGACAACGGCCTGGGTCTGTTGCCTGATGACTGTCTCGAGAAGGCGCATCTAAGCGTCGACCGTGCTGGGGTTCTGTATCGCCAGGGCGGCCATGCTGATGCCCTGAAATGGTGCCAGCGCGGCTTGGACATAGCCCAGGATTCCAGAGACCTTGGGACGGAGGCTCATGCCTACTATCTACTGGGCACCATTCACGCTGATTTGGGTAACATCGAACAGTCAATCAAATACCGTCAGCGGAGCTTAAGCATCTACGAGCAAGTTCAAGATCTGTCCGGACAAGCAAAGGTTCACAACAACCTCGGAGTTGACTACTACTACCAAGGCATCTGGGAGCAGGCAAGGAAGCACTACCAAATGAGCCTGGAGATTATGGATAGGATGGGCGACGTCGGTGGCGTTGCCACCGCATGCAACAATCTGGGGGAAGTCTTATCAGACCAGGGTCACCTAGACGAAGCGATACAGCACTTTAATAGAGCTCTGCAAACCTGGCAGAGTACCGGCTACTTCCTCGGAGTTGGACTGTCTGAGAGCAACCTTGGCCGAGCCTATGTCAGGCTCGGCAATCCCCAAGAAGGACTCTCTCACCTGCGAAAGGCTTCCCAACTTCTGCAGCAGATAGAATCCAAGGGGTTCTTGGCAGAGTGCTGGCAACGTATGGCCGAAGCGTACCTGGGTCTTGGGGATCCACGAACAGCGCTGGAATATTGCGAGCGGTCACTTTCTCTGGCGATGGAACTCGGAATGAATGTGGTTGAGGGGGTTACTCGCCGCATAGTTGGTCAGGCACGTCACTGTCTGAGTGAGTGGGAGAGGGCCGAAGAATCCCTGAACCTGAGTCGGACCATTCTTGAGAAGAAGGCAGTAAAACATGAACTGGCGCAGACATTGTGGCAGATGGCCCTGCTGTACGATGACATGAGCCAGCGTATGCCTGCCAGAGTTGCGTCGGCGAACATCAAAGGCCCCTTGGAAGAGTCAGTAGCCATCTTTCAGACATTAGGCATCAAATTCGATCTGGCCAAGGCAACTGAACTCAGAAATCATTGCATTGCAGCATCGGGTTGAGCCCAGTGGCCCACCGAGCCACGCTCATCCAAGAGTGGAGTGTTGACACCATACCTGCGGTATGATATAGTCCTGTCCACATTCCTCTACGTAGATTGCATGGGTTAGGCACACTGGCGATCACGTACGTGGGCTGGGTCAGGGGGCACTGGCTGGGGGGAGCAGCGTGCTGGGGGTTATCACCAGATCTGATCCTGACATATTCATTCCTCTTGGGCTGAGCGTGCCCGTCAAGTCTCTGCGTTGGGTCGCCCACTGGTTTGGTGGGACGGGAGAAGCTCAATACCGTAACTCTCTGCTACGTACTACCATCCAGCTCAAACGGGTTCCCAAAGCAGTCAATCAGCCAGAGATACTGACGGACAGACGGTGGGGATCCACTGTCTCCACTGCGTATTCCCAGACTATGAGCATCCAAATTAGCTGAATTCACTGTCATCCAATCGAGATGGACGAATTGCGGCGAGGTTTCAGGCAAGGTGAGGGCTCCGAAGGCAGGAGATGACCATCGCGGAGCCCCGAAGAGGAGGCTGACGTGAACAAGAGAACAGTGCTATCGGCGTTTACCCTGTTGGTGCTTCTGACGGGGCTCGTATCCGGTGTGCTACAGAATTTCATCGTTCCACACCAGGCTGTTGCCGCGCCTGGCGATGCGTTGGGTGAAGCCTGGGTGGCCACCTACGATGGCCGCGGAGCTGGTGGCAGTGATACTGCCGCAGATATAGCCGCTGCGTCTGATGGGTCAGGGAACGTCTATGTGAGCGGCTACAGTGCTGGTGCTGGGAGCGGATACGATTATGCCACAACAAAATACGATAGCTCAGGGAACGAGCTCTGGGTCGCCCGCTACAACGGACCGGCGAACCTCGATGACTTCGCCACGGCGGCCACCACAGTAACCAATGGCACTTCTGCTGCCTCAGACATGACGTTCACCACTCTGAATACCACGGCACCGACGGTGGCCTCTACCGCTGCCGTCGGGGTTTCCACCTACGTAGCGATGCTCTATGGGAACCTGATCAGTCTGGGTACGGCCGTGTCGGCGCAGGTGTCCTTCGAGTGGGGTCTGACCGCAGCATACGGGAACGAGAGCACGCCGCAGACCGTGACCGGCACCGGACTATTCACTGCTGCTTTGGCCGGCCTTTCCCCGGAGACCACCTATCATTTCAGGGCCAAGGCGGTCGGCGATGGCACTGCTTACGGTGACGACATGACCTTCACCACTCTGAATACCACGGCACCGGCAGCGGGCACTCTTGCTGCTACCGGGATTACCACCAGTACGGCGACGCTTAATGGCGTCCTACTCCGTCTGGGCACGGCGGTATCAGTGCAGGTGTCCTTCGAGTGGGGTGTGACGACGGCATACGGGAACGAGAGCACGCCGCAGACCATGTCTAGCACCGGAGCGTTCAGTGCTGCCTTCTCCGGCCTTTCTCCGGGAACTACCTACCATTTCAGGGCCAAGGCGGTGGGCGACGGCACTGCTTACGGTGATGACATGACCTTGGCCACTGTATCTGACACCATACCGACGGTGAGCACCGACGATGCCAGCAGCATAACTACCTATTCGGCTACCCTGAACGGCATACTCAGGGGTCTGGGCACGGTCTCATCAGTTCAAGTGTTCTTCGAGTGGGGACCGACGACGGATTATGGCGCCGCCACCACAGCGCAGACCATGACCCATACTGGTGCCTTCATCTTTACCATCAGTGGACTCACTCCGGCGACAACGTACCATTTCAGGGCCGTGGCGGTGTACAGCCCTGGCAATGCCCGTAGCGTCTGCGTTACTGGCTATAGCCAAGGCTTGGGCACTTCCTACGACTACACCACCGTGAAGTATGACGGCAATGGCAACCGGCTGTGGGTCGCCCGCTACAACGGGCCGGGAAATGCCGATGACATGGCCGAGGCCATTGCGGTGGACCTCTCCGGCAATATCTATGTCACAGGCTACAGCTACGGTGGTGGAACTCGACACGAGTACGCCACGGTGAAGTATGATGGCAACGGGAACCAGCTCTGGGCCGCCCGCTACAGTGGTCCGGCCAATGGCTGGGAGAGAGCCACAGCCATCGCGGTGGACGCGAACGGTAACGCCTACGTCACTGGCTGCAGCGTCGGTGCTGGGACAGGATTCGACTACGCCACCGTGAAGTACCAAAGCGACAATGGAACCCAGCTGTGGGTCGCCCGCTACAATGGCCCGGCTAACGCTGATGACAGGGCCGCAGCCTTGACGCTGGACAACTTCGGCAACGTCTATGTCACTGGCTACAGCGACGGCGCTGGGACATCCGAGGACTACGCCACAGTGAAGTACGACGGCAGCAATGGTGACCAGCTCTGGGCCGCCCGCTACGATGGGGTGGGGAACGCCGATGACAGGGCCGCAGCTGTCACCGTGGACAGCTCCGACAACTTCAGTAACGTCTATGTGACAGGCTACAGTGCCGGAGCCGGAACCGGGTACGACTACGCCACCGTAGAATATGACGGCAATGGTAACCAGCAGTGGGTCGCCCGCTACAATGGGCCGGGCAACGCGTACGATTCGGCCGCTGATGTTGCGCTGGACAGTTCCGGCAACGTCTACGTAACAGGCTACAGCGTCGGCGCTGGCACCGGATACGACTACGCCACGGTGAAGTATGACGCCAGCAATGGTAACCAGTTCTGGGTCACCAGGTATGACAGCCCGGGTAACAACAACGATAACGCCGCGGCCATCGCGGTGGACAACTCCGGTAGCGTCTACGTGACCGGCGACAGCAGCGGCGATGGTACCGGCTTGGACTACGCCACCGTAAAGTATGATAGTGATGGGAACGAGCTCTGGGCCACCCGGTACAATGGCCCAGGAAACTCTGACGATAACCCTGCAGCCACGGTGGTGGACGCTTCCGGCAATATCTATATCGCGGGCTACAGCAATGGTACTGGAACCGACCTAGACTACGCCACAGTGAAGTACGATAGTTCCGGGAACCAACTGTGGGTCGCCCGCTATAACGGGCCGGGTAATGCGGATGACAGGGCCACGGGCGTCGCGGTGGACGACTCCGGCAACGTGTGTGTCACTGGCTACAGCGTTGGTCTCGGTACCGGATACGACTACGCCACCATAGAATACGACAGTTACGGGAACCAACAGTGGGTTGCCCGCTACGACGGCCTGGGCGGCGGCCTGGACGACAGGGCCGTGGCCATCGCGGTGGACAATTCCGGCAACTTCTGCGTCACTGGGTACAGCGGCGGTGCCGCGACCGACCTGAAAGACTACGTCACCGTTAAGTATGACTGCAATGGGAACGAGATTTGGGTTGCCCGCTACAACAGCCCGCAGAACGGGTATGACTCGGCCGCGGCTATTGCCGTGGACAGCGCTGGCGATGTCTATGTCACCGGCACTAGCGCGATGATATGGCTGGACTATGCTACGGTAAAGTACGACGGCAGGAATGGGAACCAACTGTGGGTCGCCCGCTACAACGGCCCGGCTAGTGCCGATGACACGGCCGTGGCCATCGCAGTGGACAGGTCCAGCGACGTCTGCGTGACTGGCTACAGCGTTGGTGCCGGGACAGGATACGACTACGCCACCTTGAAGTACGACGGAAGCAATGGGAACCAACTGTGGGTCGCCCGCTACAATGGCCCGGGAAACGGGTTTGATGTCCCTGCGGCCGTCGCGGTAGATGGCGCTGGCAACGTCTACGTCACTGGCGACAGCGCCGGTCCCGGGACCGGATATGACTACGCTACCTTGAAGTACGACGGCAGCAATGGGAACCAGTTTTGGGTCGCCCGCTATAACGGCCCCGGAAACTTCCATGATGTTGGCAAGGCCATCGCGGTGGACAGCGCCGGAAATGCCTACGTTACCGGCTACAGCGTCGGTCTCGGGACCGGAGTTGACTACGCGACCGTTGAGTATGATCGCAATGGGAGCGAACTGTGGGTCGCCCGCTACAACGGGCCAGCAAACGCTCTTGACTGGGCGCAGGCCATAGCAGTGGACCGCTTCGACAATGTCTACGTCACCGGGTACAGTCAGGGTGTTGGAACTTTCTACGACTACCTCACTATACGGTACAGTACACGATCATTAGTCGTGTCCGTGAGCCCCACCGAGGTGCCAACGCCATCGAATGCCCAGTCTGTTTCTCTGCAGGATATCCCCCTCGATGACATTCCCGTGGAGGATATACCTTTGAATGACCTCCTCCTCCAAACCATTGGTCTGGACTCGATCCCGCTTCAATATATCCCGCTGCAGCACATCCCGTTGCAGCACATCGACTGGGACAGCCTATTGATGGGCACCTCTCTTGAAGGCACCCCTCTGCAACACATCACGTTGGGAGACCTGTTGCTGAAGGGCATTCCCCTGCAGCACATCACCCTGGCGGACATCTTTCTGGCCGGAATCCCCGTGCAGGATATCGTGGCAGATTCCGCCCCGCTCCAGTACATTTCCCTCCAAGATGTACCTTTGCAGTACATCGACTGGGGGAGCATATTGGCGGGCACCGACCTTGAGAACACAGGCCTCGAAGAAATATCCTTGAGGGATCTGCTACTGGCTTCTGTGCCTCTTCAGCATATACCTCTACAATACATCGACATATTGAACAGCCCTCTTCAACATATCCCGCTTCAACATATCCCCCTGCGGGAGATGACCTGGGAGAGCATACTCGTGGGCACTCCACTCCAGCATGTTCCGCTGGAAGAGATTACTCTGGGTGACCTTGTGTTGAACAATATTCCTCTGCAGCACATCACTCTGCTCAACATCCTGCTGGTCGGCGTGCCTCTGCAGCACATTCCGCTCCAGTACATCCCCCTGCAGCACATCAACATACTGGGAACTCCTCTACAACACATCCCTTTGCAGCACATCCCTTTGCAGCACATTACCTGGCCAGAGTTGTTGCAGGGGACTGTGTGGGAGAATGCGGACCTCTCAACAACCAGCCTCGGCGACCTGTCCCTGGCGGTCACCCCTCTCCAGCATATCACCCTGCAGGACATCGTCAATGCTGACACGCCTCTTGAGGATATCCCCCTGGACATGCCGCTCGAGGAGATTGACATTGTGGGGACGCCGCTCCAGTACATCACTCTTCAAGAAATACCTTTGCAGCATATCACCTGGGAAACCATCTTGGCGGGCACCACCCTTGAGGGTGTGGATCTCGCGCTGACTACACTGGGTGATGTGGTACTGGCTGGCATCTCGCTTCAGGCAGGCGACCCGCCTCAGCCCATCACAGTGGAGGACATTGTACTCGCCGGCGTGCCTCTTCAGCACATTCCTCTGCAGCACATCAACATACTCGAGAGCCCTCTGCAGCACATACCCTTGCAGCACATAACGTTGCAGAATACCACCTGGCAAGAGTTGTTGCAGGACACTGTGTGGGAAGGGGCAGATCTGGCCACGACAACTCTAGGCGACATTGCCCAGGCGGGCATACCTCTACAGCATATCTACTTGTGGGATGCCCTGATGGCGCTCATCCCGCTCGAGGACATCCCATGGGAATCTGTTCCTCTACAGCATATCCCGCTGCAGGACTCCTTCATTTCGCAGAACGCAGTGACCTACACCGTTACCCTGACCAACTACGGAGACACGGATGCCAAAGATGTCTACATTACACATGCCCTGCCCGATGGGTTCACTTACGTGGCGGGGTCCACTACCGGAGGTGCAAGCGTCGACCCATCAGTTGCGGGACAGGACTTGACATGGGGACCGTTCACAGTTGCCGCTGGTTACAAGCTCGCTTTGCAGTTCCAAGCGGTGGCTGGCATTTCGCTGGGAACACACTTCAGCAGCGTCTCAGCGACAAGCAGCAATGTGGAGATTCCGCCGGCTACAGACGTGGCGCCGGTGACAGTAGTTGATACCTTTGAACCCAACAACTCCTGGGACCAGGCTCAGGAAGTATCACCAGACCAACTCTACCTTTCTTACGTGAGTAGCGGGAACGATGTGGACTGGTACAAGATCTCCGTACCTATCATCAAAAAGACTATGGTCACCGTCTACTTGAGCCACCTGCCTGCGGACTATGACCTGACGCTTATCGCTGGTGTGGAGAGTCTGCCGACGGACACCACGCTACAGACCATTCCTCTCCAGGATGCCCCGTTGGATGACATATCGCCGGACGACGTGCCTACCCTGAACACGCCGATTCTGGATACCGCGCTGGATGAGATCGCATTGCAGGACATACCGTTGCAGGGCATACCTTTGCAGGACATGGCTTTGCGGGACATCTCCATAGAGCGGGGTACTGCAGACGAAGTGACAGGTGACAAGGTGACCAATGAGACTGGGTACTACTACATCCTTGTCTCGGGCTACAACGGTGCGTGCAGCACTCAGCCCTACACTCTTCGTCTCAAAGTGACTCCTCCGCCCGACATATCCCCGCTAGGTCGCACCCTGCCCGCCGCGGGACCAGCCGGAGAGAGGTACGAACCGTGGGGCGCGGCCACCCAGACTCTTATTGTGACCAATGAGCAGCGCATGGGGCAATACTATGGCACAGACAAGGTGCAGGCACTCAGAGCCACTCTGGAGGAGTTTGCCGACAGGTCCGATGCAAAGGGCTTGATCTTCCCTGTGGAGCAATCAGAAGGAGTCTCTGCTGCCTATGCTGCCTGGGACGGGAATGCCGGCGATCCTGAAGCAGCGAATGCCGTGGCAGCACAGATAAGGCTGGAGATCAATGACATGTTTAGCTCGTATCCAGAGCTAGAGTACGTGGTCATCGTCGGCAACGACGAGATAGTTCCTTTCCACCGCGTGCCAGACGAGGTCCATACGTATAATGAGTCCACCTACGCTGCCAGGGCGCACCTTCTGCCCAGTGCCCTCTACTACGCCCTGCTGCATGGCTGCGTCCTGACGGACGATTATTACGTAGACACGGCTCCGGTGCCCTGGATGGGGCGAGAGCTCTACGTGCCCGACTATGCCATTGGCCGACTGGTCGAGACTCCTGACGAGATAATCGGGGTGCTCAACACGTTTGCGGCAAACGATGGCAAACTGGCTGTTGACAGTGCTCTGGTCACCGGCTACAGCTTCCTGAGCGACGAAGCCAGTGACATTGCGAAGGTTCTTCGGGATCACGGAATAACAGTCAGTGACTTAATCAGCGAGAACTGGACGGCCGCGGATCTGCTGCAACACCTTTCGACCAACTCAGACGTGGAGTCTATCAATGCACACTGCAACCACTGGCAGATCGGACCTCCCGTTGGCAGCCCTTTGGAGAGCGGTGAGATACAGGTGTTATACGTTGGTGGGGAACTCGTCTTCTCCGTGGGTTGTCATGCCGGTTTGAACGTGTCCGATGACATATCCGAGACTGGGCCCTGGTCCCTTGATCTGGCGCAGGCCTTGGCTCGAAGCGGTGCATGGTTCGTGGGCAACACCGGGTATGGCTATGGGGATAACGTCACTGTAGCCCTTTCGGAGAGACTGATGGGCAATTTTGCCAAGTTTCTGGTCTCCGCCGAATCCGTTGCTGTTGGCCAAGCGCTGGTAGATGCTAAGCAGTACTACTTCATGTATGACATGGGACAGTATGGGTTCTTCGATGAGAAAGCAATGATCGAGTCCACACTGTATGGACTTCCCATGTACCAGATCGACCCAGCACCATCTGCCCCGGCGGCGGCAGGAGAACCTGATGCCTGCCTTACCATCGAAGCCACCCTCAGAGGCGATGCTTCTGGCACGACGACGCAATATGTACCCCTGTTCCTCAACGAAACCGACGCAGGTTGGTTCTACTCTGCCTGGGCAGATCGCGGCGACTGTGAGTTCACCCCGTACCGGCCGCTTCAACCACAGACGAGCCTGGACATATCATACGCTGGCCAGGTGGCCCACGGCGTGCTGTTCACTGGTGGAACCTACCAGGAGTACTATGCCTTCGACCCGGTGATCGCCCGACCCGTGGTAGATGAAAGCCTGTACGAGCCCCAGTTCATCAATGAGGGATGGTATCCTTCCAAAATGCAGACCATCATGTCCCTGGAGAGCCGTGGCACGCTCTATCAGAATCTGGTCGTAATACCAGGGCAATTCGTAACCACATCTGCTGACACCAAGGTTACCGGCACCGAGAGGCTGTGCACTTCCCTCAACTACGACATCTACTATTCAACTTCCACGGACTACCGGCCGCCAACCATCGGGCTGGTCAACGCGACCGCATCTCGGTCAGGCGCGTCGGATATCTTTGCCGCATGCTTCAGCGTCACAGTAAGCGATGATGAAGCGGTGTCGAAGGTGTCTGTGACCTGGACCTATCATACCAGCGACGCTACGCAAGTTGGTCAGTGGAAGACCATCGAGCTGACCTACGATGCCACCAGCGGAACCTGGACAGGAGAACTGCCTGACCTTGCCAGCGGACAAATCGATTACCTCGCGCAGGCCGTAGACGATGCCGGCAATGTTGCCGTCAGCACGTTCAAGGGGCTTCTGTTCACTTCCTTCCCGCCGAAGGTATCCGTGAATCTTGAGGCTGACACCGTCAACGAGGGCGAGGCTCTTCAAGGGTGCGGGTCGTTCACCGACCGGGGCAGCAACCAGTGGAGTGCGACCGTAGATTATGGGGACGGCTCAGGTACTCAACCTCTTGCTCTGGCGTCAGACAATACGTTTGCCCTGAGCCGTATCTACGCCGATGAGGGCCAATATGACATCCTCGTCATGGTGAAGGACGGCGAGGGAGGAGTTGGTTCATTGGGGCAAACCGTCACCATCGTCAACGCAGCGCCGGTGGTAACATCGGTCACCAGTGATCCGGTTCCCATTGGGACCAGCATGACAGTCGCTGCCGAATTCACTGACAGTGGGATCCTCGATACCCATACCGCTGTCTGGCAATGGGGTGATGGCACCCCTGATACCCCAGGCGTTGTGGTTGAGACGAATGGCTCTGGCTCAGTGAGTGGCACGCACAACTACACCGCTGTAGGTGTCTATGCCGTGACCCTGACGGTGACCGATAACGACGGAGCCTCAGGCCAATTCGTCGTGTACGCTGCAGTCTACGATGCTAGTGCAGGGTTTGTCACAGGGGCTGGGTTGATTGACTCTCCCGCTGGCGCCTATGCCGCGGATCCATCCTCGGCTGGCAAAGCCAGCTTCGGTTTTGTCTCCAAATACCAAAAGGGGACCAGCGTGCCGACGGGTCGGACCAGCTTCCGGTTCCACGCTGCTGACTTTACTTTCGAGAGTACCGACTACCAATGGATGGTGATCGCTGGCGCCAGGGTCCAGTACAAGGGTTCGGGCACAGTCAATGGAGTGGCTGGCTATGGCTTCATCCTGACAGCTGTCGACGGGAAGATCAGCGGGGGTGGTGGTGTGGACAGATTCCGCATCAAGGTCTGGAACAAGGCGACGGGCAACATCGTGTATGACAACCAGATAGGCACAGCGGATAACGCTGACCCAGCGAAGCCTATCTCGGCTGGCAACATTGTCATCCACAAATGATCGTTGGGCGTAGTATCGTTGCATCGAGGCGTGTTGGCACTTGACATAATCACAATAGGATTGCCTCGACCAGCCGACTAGCCTATACTCTCGGGACCGGGGGCTTCTTGCTGGCAGGGTTGGCGGAGGCCTGACTAGGGGTCAACTCAGAAGGTCACGCTGGGAACAAAACAGAAGGTCTGAAATGGGGCAGTCACGCTTGGGAGGGTCGTAGTCCACGCTTGGTGAGCAGACCTCTTGTCTTACACACAGAAGGTCGTAGTATCGAAACCACTGCTCCTCACCATGACTTCATCGCTTCCTCCTGCTGAGCGTCGTGACCATATGCCAGGAAGGCAAGTGGTCTCAGTTTCCCTCGCCTAGTTTCTCCTCTCCTTGATTCCTTATCGACACAGAAGGTCAGGAATGGCGCCTTTCCGCTTTGGGGTAAACGGGATCACGCTGAAGCAATGGACCGTCTGTCCTGAACACAGGAGGTCATTGGTTCAAGTCTGTGACCGCCCACTTCAGCGGACTTGAACCCTGCGGGCCGAATACCAGCGCTGCCACGTTGACACCTGTTCATCGGAGGCTATGAACCCTCATCTTCCTGAATTCAAAGTCCTCCGTGACGTGGCTGAAAGGTGTCTTGTTGCCTTGTACACGGGACCGTCGGGTCGCTGAACGACTTCAAGACGTATCCTCGCCGAACGGCTAGGTAAGAGTCTCTTAGCATTCCTAGGAACAATTCTCTCCTTCTGCATAATGTGCGCGGGGAGATTTCACTCTATGCTAGTGTCAGATGGTTCTTACTGATAAGGAGGTGCAGTCGTGAAGGTCCTGGTAGCTTACATGTCCAAGACCGGCAATACAAAGAAGGTGGCGGAGGCGATATTAGAGGAGATCGGTGACGAAAAGGAGATAAGGCCGATCGATGAGGTTGAGAGCATTGAAGGCTATGACGTCGTTTTTCTCGGTTTCCCGATTCATATGGATGGTCCGGACAAGAAGACCGCGAGAATCTTGGAGAAGCACTGCATTAACGGTCGAAACGTAGTCCTCTTCATAACTCACGCTGCTCCTGAGGACAGTCCGGACCTGCCACCGGCGCTCGACAAGTTCAGACGGGCTGCCGGTCACGCCAACATCGTAGACATCTTTGACTGTCAGGGACAGCTTGACAAGACAACCAAACGGATCATGTCCGTACTCCCGGACGCTAGGCTACGTCAATGTGCCAAGATGGACAATAGCCAAGGCCAACCTGACAGGACTCGACTCGACCGGGCTCGCGCCTTCACTAGGTGTGTCATGGAAAAGCTTCATGACATCAGAATGGAACCGCATGCTGAAAGCCCAAGAAGGAACATGACGATAGAGTACTTCCATGCCTCGAAGTACGGGAATGGAGCCAAGGTCGCAGAGGAGTTCAAGAAGCAGATGGCTGGCGAAGGCGTTGCTGTCAATGTCCACCACGTCCGGGATGCGAAGCCGAAGGAAATGCCGCCAGCCGACCTGTATCTGTTCAGCTCGCCGGGTCGCATGGGCAAGCCCATCGGAGACATGCACCGTTTCCTGAAGGAGGCCAGGTTGCCCTCAGGAACCAAGTGCGCCATCCTGACCACTGAGCTAGCACCGCGGCCTGACAAGAACGGACGGCTGCCCAGCGAAGAAGAATTGGGCAAGTGCCAGCGCATAATCCCTGTCATGAATCAGATGCTTCAGGAGAAGGGCATGGTCAACGTCGCCCAGGGCAAGATACTGGTGACCGGCTTCAAAGGGCCGCTGGAAGATGGCTGGCAGGAGAAGGTGGCAGCCTTTGCCTCACATATCCCGTCCCCTCCTGATGCCCCGGCGAAAGAGAGCCCGGCCAATTCACTGGTCCTGTCTGAGGCCTGACTACTGACAGAGGCGCGGCGTTGACAAGGAAGACCAGAAGGCCAGAAAGTAAGAGTATCGGAGGAAACGACATGAAACTGAAAGTGCTCGTAGGAAGTGGGCACAGAATCATGTTGCTCACGTTGCCGTTTTTGGCAATCGGTTTGATTCTGAACATCATGTTTCCGTCCTGGTTCAGCGTCGGTGGTCCGCCACTTGTCCTCAAGGCGATTTCTGTTGCCATGCTGATTCCTGGGGCCGCAATCTGGATGTGGTCAGTATTTCTGATCCTGACAAGAGTACCTAAGCAAGAGCTGATAACAGATGGACCCTACTCCCTCGTCAAGCACCCGCTGTATACGGCTGTGGCTTTGCTGGTTCTTCCATGGATCGGCTTTCTGCTCAACTCATGGTTGGGAGTCCTGATCGGAATCGTCCTGTACATCGGGGCCAGAGTATTCGCACCCGAGGAAGAGAGAGGGCTCTCAGAGACGTCCGGCGTCGCCTGGGATGAGTACTGCCATAGGGTCAAGATAGCGTGGCTGTAGACTACAATGCAGGACGAGGCCACCACATCCTGTGATGCGGCGAAGGAGAGGGCCAGATGAAAAGGGAGGTGTCAGGCGGCAGCCGCACGGTCACAGCTGAAATGCTTCGGAACCTCCCGGAGCTGGTGGAGCGCTATATGACATTCAACTCCAACGGTGGTCCACGCCCATGACTGGGTACGGTATGCGCTCCGGCCTGAACGTCCCCGTCCGCGCGAAGGCGGTATGGGACCTGCCATCCGCCGACTATCCTTACTGGGACGGGGAAATCACAGAGGTCGAATACAATCGCCCTGCCTGACGAAGGAATGGGGAAGACGAGAAGGTCAACAGTCATCGTCGTCGCTGGCGTTGCAGCGGTGGTCGTCTACCTGACTTTCACCATTACCGCCTATTTGTACTATCCCGGTGGGTACGGACCGCTCAGCAATTGGCTGAGTGATCTGGGCAATCCTGTCGACAATCCATCCGGCGCGGTCTTCTACAGATTGGGTTGTGGCCTGACAGCCGTCTTCCTTCTAACGTTCTTCGCCGGACTGTCCGGATGGAACACAGGGGACAGGAAGATGAGGATCCTCATGGTCATATCCCAGACCGCAGGCGCGCTCTCTGCTCTTGCCTTGATCCTCACGGCCGTCCTTCCGCTGGGCACTCAGACAGACATGCACCGTTTCTGGTCGATGATGCTCTACCTGCTGCTGGGGTTCTTCCTGACTTTCTCCGCCACCTCGCTCTTGAGGCACCCGGCGTTCCCCAGATGTGTGGCATACTACGGGTTCGCGACAGCCGCATTCAATTTCGTGAATGGAGCCGTTCTCACGGCCGTCATTGGCGATGTATACGTCGGCGAGTGGATATCAGTCGGCATGTTCATGATCTACGTACTGATGCTCGCCAATAGCTCCCGGGCTATCGATGCCCCTGGGCACAGGGCATGACCGCAGTCCGCGGGGAACCGTACAGTCGGGGACCTTTATGCAAGCCCGTGGCGTGGGCTGCGCCAATTCTTCAGTCTACTTCGACCCAGGGTTAGTGTTGTCTCCTGGTTGGTTTCCCCTCTTGACCCCCCACTCTTGGAGACAACCAAAAGGAGACGCAGAGGGGCTTCGCCCCTCTCCACGCCGCTACGCGGAAACGAAGGAGGATCTCGTCCCTTGATTAGGAGAGGCGAGTGGTGCTAGCCGATCGGGTAGCCCGCAGGCTCGTCGATTTGTTGGCACGCGAGCCAGTATTACGGCCGTTTACCGGTCGGAGCGCACCACGTTAGAATTTATCATCGCTCAATGCCAATGAAAAGGAGACAAACAAATGAAGGTTCTGGTTACCTACGTATCACGGACGGGAAACACGAAGAAGGTGGCTCAGGCTATCTTCGACCAGATCAAGGGCACTAAGGATATCAAGGAATTGCAGCATGTCGACACGCTTGAGGGCTACGACTTGGCCTTCGTCGGGCTTCCTATCGAGGCCTTTGGTCCGGCAAAACCGGCTGCCGACTTCCTTCAGAAGCACGCCGCCGGCAAGAAGATTGCCATGTTTGTTACTCACGCCGCCCACGAGGACTCCCCGGAGGTGCCGGCCTATCTGAACAGCTGCAAGGGGGCAGCAGCACAGGCCTGCTTGGTGAGTGTTTTTGACTGCCAGGGTGAATTGTCGGAGCAGATTGCGGACTTCATGACCAAGAGCGGGGACGAGAAGCTGGCCGCCTGGGCCAAGGAGCGGCCGTCAACTATCGGGCAACCTGACGCCGCCAGGCTGGACCGGGCTGGACGCTGGGCGAGAGAGGTACTGGCCAAGCAGCGCTGAGGACGTGAGTCCAGAAGCATGATTAGTAGCGATGAGGAAGTGTTTAGATGACTGAGGGCAAGAAACCATATCCGGCGAGCCTGTCGGTGGACTATCCTGACCGCGAGTTGAACCGGCTGACTTCGTTCTTCCGCATCATCGTGATCATACCCATAGGCATCCTGCTGTGTCTGATCAACGGCGCTGCCTGGGAGTCGGGAAAGGGGCACCAATGGGTAGTGCCACTATCCGCCGGCGGAGTGCTGTTCCTGGCCACCATGCTCATGCTGGTCTTCAAACAGAAGTACCCGCGCTGGTGGTTTGACTGGAACATCGCCCTGACCAAGTTCGGCGCACGGGTGGGAGCCTACCTGGCCTTGCTGCGGGATGAGTAGCCATCAACAGATGAGGATCAGGCAGTACACATCGAGATACCATACCCGGATGCCAAGAAGGATCTGAATCAGTGGCTGCCGCTGGTGAAGTGGTTCTTGGCTATCCCGCACTGGATCATCCTCTTCTTCCTGGGTATTGCCGCCATCTTCGCGGTGATAATCACGTGGTTCGCCATATTGTTCACCGGCCGCTACTCGAAGGGACTATTCGACTTCGTAGTCGGAGTGATGCGGTGGTCATTGAGGGTCTTGGCATACGCTGTCTTGCTGACGACAGACGACTATCCGCCATTCACCCTCGGGGAGCAGGCTTCGTAGTCAGCAGGGACAGAGTATAGGCTTGTAGGAGGGTAACATGAAGGAAGCGTCTATCGGAGGGACTCTCTGGTTTGCCGGTTGGCTGTTCACCATAGGCTTCGCCCACCTGGTCTGGTGGAAGGTGATCCTGGGGATAGTGGTGTGGCCGTTCTTCCTGGGCAACCATCTCGTCTAGGCCAACCCCAGGATTTCTCCAATGGGCAAGCTGATGCCGCCCAAGCTGGAACGGGCGTTAAGCCAGGCGAAAGACGTAACGGACAAGCATTACTGAGCGGCATGTGCAGGTGGTGCCGAGTCAACTGACAGGAGAGCCGATAGTGAAGACCGAGATATGGCGACTGCCCATGGTGGGCGCCAACTGCTACCTGGTACGACAGGAGGGGACCATACTGGTCGACGCCGCCCCGGCCGGGAGGCTCCCCCGGTTCTTGAAGAAATTGGAATCGCTGTCAGTCAGGCCGGCGGACATCTCGCTGATCGTGATCACCCATGCCCACTATGACCACGTTGGCTCACTTCTTGACATGAAGACGCTCACCGGGGCAGAGGTGGCTGTGAACCAGCACGAGAAGGAATGGGTGGAGAAGGCATTCCAGGAACCGCCTCCCAGCATCGGCCAGTGGGGCAAGATGTTGAAGATTGCCGGCGGATGGACCGCCAGCCTGGCCGGGCGATTCCCCGGCACACCCGTGGACATCCCCATGGGTGACGTTGACTTTCCTCTCCGGCCTTTTGGCATTTCCGGAAGCATCATCCATACACCGGGGCACAGTCCCGGCTCATCAACCGTATTGCTGGAGACCGGCGACGCGTTTGTCGGGGACCTCGCCATGAACGGGTTGCCCCTCCGCCTTGGGCCCGGCATGCCCTGTTTCGGCGACAGCGCCGACATTATCAGGAGAAGCTGGAGACTCCTCCTGGATCGAGGGGCCAAGACGATACACCCCGGTCACGGACGACCCTTTGAAGCCGATGCCCTGCGGAAAGCCATGCGCGAATGAGACGGTTCTTCAGAGGACCTCAGCCTGACAAACATCCTATAATATGGCATGGCCCGAGGTCCTCTTCTCTAATCGCCGCCCTCATGCGGGAAGGAAGCGATTGACCTGCGTTGGCAGGATTGCGGCCACGGAGGAACAAGATGCCTAGTCGGAAGAACAAGACCTGCAAATCGTCTGCATCAATCAATGAACGACAGGAGAAGCTGGAGCGAGAAAACAAGGCACTGAAGAGCGAGATCGCCCACCATCACGAGGTCCAGGAAACACTGGCCTCCGAGAGAGACAAGCTGCGAAGCCTTGTAGACGGGCTCGGGCGCACGGAAGTCGGCATCGACATCATTGGCAACGACCACCGGATCCATTTCCAGAACCGGGTGTTGGAGGAGCGGTTCGGAGTCCTTGATGGCAAGCCCTGTTACGTGAAGTACATGGGAGCCGAGACGCCCTGTTTTGATTGTCCGATGACCAGTGCGATCAACCTGAACAGGCTGGAAAGCCGGGATCTTCTTGGACAGGACGGCCGGGACTACAGAGTCCTCTCTGCTCCATACGCAAACCCGGACGGGACGGTAGACAAGGTCATCGAGGTGATCATCGATGTTACTGAGCGCCGGAAGACGGACCGGATGCTGCAGGAATCCGAAAGGATGTTCCGCTCTCTCGTAGAGAACTCCCACAGTGGCATCTTCATTGTAGCCGACGACTTCAAATTCGCCTATGCCAACGACATGTTCTGCACCATACTCGGTTATCCTCACGACGAAGTAATCGGGATAGATTTCCGGTCAGTCCTGGATGACGAGAGCCGGAGCTTGGTGGCCGAAAGATACGTGAGTAGGCAGCGGGGCGAGGCTGTTCCCTCGCGCTACGAATTCAACATCGTTCGTGATAACGGCGAGAAGCGGAGGGTGGAAATAAGCTCCACGGTAGTCGTTGATTCGGTCGGCAAGCCCCGGACACTGGCCCAGCTTCTGGATATCACTGATAGAAAGAGGGCAGAGGAGGAACTGCGCGAGAGTGAACGCAAGTTTGCCGGAATTGTCAAGAACATACCGGGTGTAGTGTTCGAGTTCCGGGTGCGAAAGGACGACACCAGCTACTTCAGCTTCGTCAGCCCAAGAGCCACCGATCTGTTCGGGCTTCCCTCGGATCCCAGCAGCCCAGAGTGGAACGCCGATCTGGGCGCACGTGTCCACCCGGATGACAGGCAGAGGTTCTTCAAATCGATCGCTGACGCCGTCGCCAGCCGCAGCGAATGGAACTTCGAAGGCCGCATCACGATGCCTGCCGGTGGGCCCAAATGGTTTCAAGGCATCTCCTACCCGACCCAGATCGGCGATGAGTTGGTCTTTGACGGGGTGCTTCTTGACGTCAGCAAGCGCAGGGTAGCAGAAGAAGAACTGCAGGAGGCGCACGCCGAACTGGAGAACCGGGTGGAACAACGGACGGCTGAACTCCAGAAGGCCAATGACCTTCTGCTGCAGGAGATACGCCAGCGCGAGGACGCGGAGGAGAAGAGACGCGAGAGCGAGACCAAGTACCGAGACCTGGTGGAGAATGCCAACAGCATTATCCTGGAGCTGGACACCAAGGGCAGGGTCACCTTCTTCAACCCTTTTGCGCAGCAGTTCTTCGGCTTCACTGAACAGGAGATAATCGGCCGATCTGTGGTGGGCACAATTGTCCCCAAGACCGATTCCCAGGGAAACGATCTTCGATCCAAGATCAAGGAACTGGTCAGATACCCCGAAAGGTTCCATAACAGCGAAAACGAGAACATCCGCCGAAATGGTGAGAAGGTTTGGATCGCCTGGACCAACAGGGGACTGTACGACAAGAAGGGGCGCCTCAAGGAAGTCCTTTGCATCGGTATTGACCGGACGGAGCAGAAGCGTACGGCGGAGATGCTGGCACAACAGGAGATGGAGAAGGCGGCTGTTGCCGAGCGCCAGAGATTGGCGCGCGATCTGCATGATGCGGTCACCCAGACCCTCTTCTCGGCCAGTCTCGTCGCCGCGGCACTGCCCAAGGTCTGGGCAAAGGACCCTGCCGAGGGCCAGCGCTGTCTTGAGGAACTGCGGCAACTCACTCGTGGCGCACTGGCCGAAATGCGCATGCTGCTGCTGGAACTCCGGCCAACGGCCCTGACTGAAGTGGGCTTGGTCGATCTGCTGCGCCAGTTGACCGAGGCGACGGCCGGCCGCGGCGGGTTTCCCGTTTCCTACAAGGTTGACGGCAAGTGCACCGTGCCGACGGACGTTCAGGTGGCGCTCTACCGCGTGGCGCAGGAGGCGTTGAACAACGTGCTGGAACACTCCGGGGCCAGCGAGGCGGCAGTTCACCTGCTGTGCCAGGCTGATTCGGCCTTGCTGAGCATTTCCGACAACGGGGCCGGGTTCAATCCGGAGACCGTTTCGCCAAAGCACCTGGGACTGCGTATAATGCAGGAACGGGCGGCAGGTGTGGGCACGACTGTGAAAGTGATCAGCACCGAGGGCCGCGGCACCCAGGTGACGGTTGCTTGGCCGGATGCCAGCAGAAGGGAGAGCACATGACCGACACCAGCGAAATCAGAGTAATGATTGTCGACGACCACCGGGTGGTGCGGAGTGGACTCAAGACCTTGTTGCTGACCTTTGACGACCTGAAAGTGGTAGCGGAAGCCACCGGCGGGGAAGAGGCAGTGCGCCTCTGTGCCGAGGTTAAGCCGGACGTGGTGTTGATGGACCTGGTCATGCCGGGTATGGATGGTATTGCCGCCACCAAAGCCATCCGGGGAGTGTGCCCGGGGACGCGGGTTGTGGCGCTGACTAGCTTCGGCGATCAGGAGCGCGTTCAGGCGGCGCTAAAGGCGGGAGCCATAGGATACCTGCTGAAGGACGTGTCGGACGTAGAACTGGTAACGGCCATTAGAAACGCTGCAGCCGGCCGGCCTACTCTGGCCGTCGATGCCCAGCGCGCCTTGATCCAGGCGACGACGAATCCGAAGCCGCCAGGATCGGACCTGACAGAGAGGGAGCGGGAAGTGTTGGCCCTCATGGTGAAAGGGATGAGCAACGACGAGATAGCTGCACATCTCACGGTGAGGCCTTCCACGGCCAAGTTCCACGTGGGCAACGTTTTGTCGAAGCTGGGAGTCGACACTCGAACAGAGGCGGTGGCTCTCGCGCTGAAGAACCACTTGGTGGAGGGCAACTAGCCAAACGCGGCTATCCCTCATCTGTTGGCACCAGCCCATGGCGCACTCCGGGGCGATACTCCCTCAACGGTGAGCTGCCGTCCGGAGACGAGCCTGCACCAACAGCCTGAGTTCGGTGTAGAACCGGTCCCTGATCCTCTCCGTGTGCAGTGCTTCCCCACAAGTGACTAGGGCTCCGGCCTGCGTCTTGTATCTTGCCGATTCAACCTGCAGCACGTATGAGTTAACCTGCCTCTCCCAAAACCAGTCAGCATATCCAAACTGAACATATTCAGGATCTATCGCCGTCACCCGTCTGAGATCATCAAAGAACGCACTGCCTGGCTCACTATCCTCGATGCACGGTGCGAGGTAGGCTATTCTGTACTCAACCTCGCTCACGCCGCAGGAGACCGGCAAAGGCCGGGTGCTTCGAGGCTCATCTTGGGCCCCAGTGAGGAAATGGCCAAAGCAGCTCTGCAGGGTGAAGCAATAAGGGAGTCTCCCCAGATCGCTGACTACGTCCAGGATGGTCAGATCAATCGTACTGGTGTCAAGCTGGCTCAGCGACTGCTGCCTCCGCTGGCGGAAGTGAGGGTTACTCACAAAGCTTCTCAGTTCTGTCAGTGTTTCCATTCGGGCCACAACTCCAGAATCAATGCCAGGGAGACAGCTGCCAGATCCCGCAGGTCGACTGCCGACGAGTTGCCTTTACCACCGGGAGTGGTTTTGGCCTGCAATCCAATCTTTTCTCATTCCCTGTATCATTTGTTTTCCACCTTGACCGAGCGTATGGCAGATAGCCGCCGGCCGCATCGGGCGTTTGGCTGGACTTGTGCCTGTCAGAACGAGCGGCTCCTTACCTAGCACAACGGCCAGTCCAGGCACCAGCACGAATCCGAGCTTCAAGACTCGTAGGATGCATCGTGTACCACCGCAGTTGAACGCCTAGACTATTGCCATGAAGTCAGTCGCAGGCAACGCGGAGGTGATCCAAATGAAGATGTTCACCAACAGTGTCATGATGGCGAAGCATCTGCTCAGGTTGCCGGTTCGAAGGGACCTGGCCTCCGGGCAGGCAGAAGAGGCCGTTATGGATGAGGCTCTGCTGGCCAGAATTGCCCAGGCGTATCCGGAGTTGATCGTGATGGCCGATGAGTTGCGTGATTGCAGGGGCTAGGGAGGACGCTAATGGAAAGCAATCCCAAGAACAGAATCGGATTCAGAAGATTCTTTGGAGCGGCAGTTACGGCCGTCGTCTGAGGAGGCATCATCTATGCCGTCGGCATAGCCGTGCATACCTGGGCGATAGATTTCGACTTGCGCATACTGTGGAGCATCGCTGGCGGAATAGCTCCCATAGTATTCCTCTTCAGCCTCATTTCCCCACCGAAGCCCGCCAAGCCAGGATATTCACAAAAGGAGGCCTGACGATGGACAGCGACGAGAAGGTTCGGATTCTTCAGATGGCATATGCCGGAGCACTGGCGGATGCCGTTCTGCGCATGGGCCGGGACGGCATTCTGCCGAGAGTGACGGCGGAGAAGAGAAGGGAGCAAATGGCTAACGGCAGACTCAGAGCCGCGCAGTTCGGTATCAGCCGTCCGGAAGAGGTGTTCCAGAAGCTCTCCGAAATCTTCGACTGCGCTAGATGGCAGACAACAGCCGAAACCGGCGGATTCTCCGCCGAAACGAAATCGTGCAAGCTGTGCGCTATGGCCAAGAGGATAGGGGCCCCTGGGCCGTGCGACATGTATTGCCTCGACCCCATGGAAGGCATGATCAAAGGAATGGCGCCGGAAATGAAGTTCACAGTTGCTGAGACTCTCTGGAGCGGATCGAAATGCCGGGTGGAGATAGGCAGGTGAATGCCCACCCGGAAGGAGAGTCTGGTGTGGTACGGGTCGTGCTGGCTGACGGCACTCCCAAGGTGCGCTCGGCTCTGAAGCTGCTTCTGGAGCAGGACGAGGGAATCACAGTGAATACCGCAGTGGCCAGCGTCAGGGGGTTGCTGGAGCAGGTCAGAGTATCCTGCCCCGATGCCATCCTTTTGGACTGTGACTTGTCAGGTCTCGAAGTGAGCGAGTTCTTGCCCCAACTGCGTTCTCTCTGCCCGCATGTGCGAGTGGTAGCGCTGTGCAGCCGGCCCGAAATGCAGCAGGCGGCCATTCCTGCCGGCGCAGACGCCTTCGTCTGCAAGACGGAGTCTCCGGAGAAGCTGCTGGAGGTCCTGCGTGAGTGCCTTGGAACCGCCACGACAGGGAATGACGGCAAGGCCTGCTATGGCCACGCGGCCTCATAAGAGAAGGAAAGGAAGAAGGGAGTCCGGAAATGGTCAGACTGCTTAACGCTTCAATAGCTCTCAACACCTGGGCAGGCGCCCTCAACATGTTCACACTCTGGATAGTGAGCGCCGGCATAGCCGGATTCATCTTCGCTCTATGTGCCGGGCAGTCAGGACGACGGTTGATCGCCGGCACCGAGTTGGTTCCGGCGCTGGCGCGATCTGGTTCAGCCGAGATCACTGTGGCCTCTGCCCTCGTGACAGCGAATTGGACCTCGCGTCAGAACCGCACCGCTATGAGCCGTGCCGAGTGAGGCATGTGCAGAACAAGGGAGGGATCATGGAATCAAAGAGTAGCCGCTCACAGGGCAGCAAGGTCGAGCCGTGGATTGCACTGGCCCTCTGCGCCGCGGTGGCGGTGGCCGGGGCTATGGAATATCTCGTTCACAGCCAGCTAGCCTACGCCGAGAGGTTCGCCCCGGACTGGCTCCCCTTCGCCGCCGCCGGGCTGGCCGTGGCGGGCATCATGCGATGGAATGGTCATCCCCTGTGGCTCCGCTTTCAGGGGGTGCTGCGTTGGAGCGGTCTCCTGCTGATGGTGTGGGCAGCGAACGGGCTGCCGCTCGACTTGCTTCGCCTGGTTCCAGGCCTGATGCCGCCCGGCGTCGACTGGCCGGGGCTGGCGACTCGGGCGCTGGCTCTTGCCGCGGCCGTAGTTCTCGCGCATCTCGCCCTTGGGCGCCCGGCCGCCCCTGCATCCACGCGCCCGCCTGCCTGGTACGGTTACGCCGCGTTCGTGCTGGCGTTGCCCTACCCGGTTATCAGGACGTGGTGGGCGCTGGGAGGTACGGTCGGGCTCATGTGGCCCGGCGCGGCCGGCCATGGCTTCACCCCATGGCTGGCTTGTATCCCATGGCTGCTGGCAGCCGCCCTCTCCCTGCTGTTGGTGCCAACGTGGCGCTGGATGCCGCGCCGGCTGTTGCTGGCCGCAGGCTGGTCCGCCACCGCCGTCGTCGCCATGATCGGGCCGGCGGCCTGCTTGGCGCTGGTCACCAAGTTGATAGCCGGCGATACCGACCTGGAGGGCATTGCGAACTGGGTCCCTGGTCTCTTCTACGGCAGCTGGGCCCTCTGGGCCATAGCTGCCGGTGCCGCCACTCGCTCGTACCAGTTGCGCAGCGCAACCCCGCACCCGCTTTGTCATGTGCGGGAAGAGACCCAGCCTGCGGGACGAAGCGACACGCATCGCTGAAGCCTGAAGAACCTGCAGAAGTCCGAGGCATATAGCAGATGTCAATCTGAGCGAAGTGTTCGGAGGTCAGGCACGTGAAATGCAAGAAGGAAGAGGTGAAGGAAGCGGTGGACAAAGTGGTTACGGAGAAGATGCTGGCAGACCAGGCGGGCCAGGCACCCGCAGAAGTGCCGAGAGTTGGTACCAGTTTACGGGTCAACCTAATGACCGTTATGCCTTGGACAACGAAGGAGGTTCGCTAGTGGACAATTGGAAGTTCTTTGATATCACGCATCGGGAGCACATCGTCTGCAATCCGACGAGCATTGAGAAGCTCGAACAACTCGTAACTCTCGTGCGGCTGAAGCCCGATGCGCATGTGCTTGAGATCGCCACAGGAAAGGGCGAGTTCATCATCCGACTTGCAGAGCGGTACGGCATTAGAGGAGTGGGGGTTGACCTCTCGCCGTACTGCATCGCGGACGCCAAGAGGAAGCATCAGAAACGAGTACCGGAGGCTCGACTGACTTTCTTGGAGATGGATGGGGCGGACTTCAAACCGGAGAAGCCGGTGAGTTTTGATCTGGTGGCCTGCATTGGGGCGAGTTGGATCTATGGCGGGCATCGAGGGACATTGAAGGCGTTGGATGGGATGGCGGCACAGGAGAGTTGGATAGTGGTGGGAGAGCCGTACTGGCGGCACGAGCCAGAGAGAGAGTACCTGGAGGCGATAGGGGAAGAGCGGGACAGCTTTGGGACACATAGCGAGAACGCAGCGGCAGGGCAAGAGTTTGGATTCGAGGTGGCATATACACTGGTGAGCAGCCAAGATGACTGGGACAGGTACGAAGGGTTGCAGTGGTATGCCGCGGAGGAATGGGCTAGCGGGCATGCCAACGATCCTGATGTAGAAGAGGTATTGAAGCGAGTACGCGAGAGCAAAGCTGCATATCTGAGATGGGGGCGGGAAACGTTGGGGTGGGCGATTTACGTTTTCAAGAAGAAAGGGTTTGGCAGGTAGTCGGAAGCCTAACCAGCACAAGCGCGACACCTTGGCCACTGCGACTTGGGTTGCAGCGACCGACCGGCTGTCCTATACTCCCGTCACCGGGAGTCTCTTGACCGGGAGGTGGCTGGGACCAGACCAGGATCAACTCAGAAGGTCACAACTGGGGGTTTCACGCTCAAGAGGGTTATGGTCCACGCTTGGTGAGCAGACCTCTTGTCTTGCACACAGAAGGTCGTAGTATCGAAACCACTGCTCCTCACCATGACTTCATTGCTTCCTCCTGCTGAGCGTCGTGACCATATGCCAGGAAATCAAGCAGTCGCGTTTCCGTGCTCAAAAAGCCAGATTCTTTGGTTTACGACTCCTTGACTGGCCTATGCTCCTCAATGCTCGAGCATGCCAAGCAACAGGTCGCGATTCCTGTGAGCACACTTCGGTGCCCCCCATGCGTCATCAAAGCGAGTGTCCGGCCGCTCTACGTTGTCGCCGATCCGCGCCTCGGTTAGTACTGCCCAGTCTGAACTTCTTCAAATCCATCCTATCCATCGGCGAGAACTTCCTGTGCTGAACCCTCATATGCGCCGATGATAAGTTGACATAACGTCGGACCATTTCCAGAGTAGTGTGACCAAGGATCTGCTGTAGGGTGAAGACATCCCCACCGTTGACCAGATAGTTCGTGGCGAAGGTGTGACGACAAAGGTGTGGATGCAGCCGCTTCACTCCTGACATCCGGCCGAGCCTGCCGAGCATCAGCTGTATGGCATTGCCGCTCATCACTGTGCCCTGTAGCGTCAAGAAGAGGTTGTCCTCGGATGCATTGATTGGTTCCGGCCTGAAGTGGTAGACATATCTCAGCAGCACTCTCTGGGCAAAGCCGCCGATGGGCACGATGCGCTCCTTGGCTCCCTTACCCATCACTTTGAGGTATCCCTCATCAAGGTGAGCGTTGGCCATGGTCAGATTGGCCACCTCAGACAGCCGCAATCCAGTATCCAGCATGGTGGTTAGTATTGCGGTACCCCGGCATCCCCACGACGTCTCGGTGTCAAGACAGGACAGAATCCTGGACACCTCCTCATCGGTCAGCACTTCCGCCAACCTCCGGGGAGCTTTTGGTGGCTTGAGATTAGCGAGAATGTTCTCTCTTGTGTAGCCTTCCCTATATAGCCAGTTAAAGAAACCCCTTAGCGCCCGGACATAGGTCTGAACACTTATGGCCCTCAGATTCTGCTCTGCCAAATGGCACTGCCGGTCAGGCCACTTCTTCCTGGTCTGCAGATGAAGGACGAATTCTCTGACCACCTCAACATCAAGATCTTCAAGATGGTCTTGCAGGTTGTGCTCTTTGAGGTAGTCGTCGAAGTACCTCAGCACTCGTGAACACCAAATGATCGTTTGGGGGGACTTCCCCTCGCTCCGGTTGTGGGCCTCGAAGTGCCTTGCCAATCGGTCTAGTGAAGTACCACGCTCTTCCATGTCCTGCCACCTCTTGTTCCTTGCTGTCACCACCATGTTAAGCCCCCTTCTTCCTGGGCGGTCAAAAAAGCGTGACCGTCCTGTGATTAGTCCGTGAGCCCCAAGTGATGACAGCTTTTGTCGTTTTCTGGCATCCAGGCAAGACGTCGTCGGACCGGGGTAGTCGCGACTACGTGCCTAGGTCGAAACCAGAGGAGGCCCCCACGAGGGGAGCCTCCGGTTTCCAAAGCTGGAGCGGGTGACGAGATTCGAACTCGCGACCCCTTGCTTGGGAAGCAAGTACTCTACCGCTGAGTTACACCCGCTCTCGGCCTAAGTCTAGCCAAGTCCGCCGAAACCCGTCAAGATGTTACTTTACATAATGCTGTCGGACAAATGAAAGGCGACTATGCTGCCGGAGGAGTCGTCTCGTCCGGCTTCTTCCGGCCGTGGAAGGCCCGGTGAACCTCTTTGAGCCGCTTATCGGTGACGTGGGTGTAGATCTGCGTGGTGTGGAGATCTTTGTGGCCCAGCATCTCCTGAACCGACCGGATGTCCGCCCCCCCGCTCAGGAGGTCGGTCGCAAACGAATGCCGGAGGGTGTGGGGCGTGGTCTTCACCTGCAGCATGGCCCCCTTGGCGTGCATATGCACAATCCTCTGCACGGACCGTGTCGTCAGACGCATCTTGTCTCCGTCCTTGCCCGCAATCCCTCTGCCGGCATACCGGATGAACAGGGGCTTGAAGAAATCCTCACGGGAATCCAGATACTTCTTGAGCCACACAGCCGCATCGTCCGACAGGAACACCACCCGCGCCCGGTTCCCCTTGCCGATGACCCCCAGTTCCCGGCGCTGCAGGTCGATCTGGTCCCGGTTGATCTTCACCAACTCCGATACCCTCAGGCCGGTGCTGAACAGCATTTCCAGGATCGCCCGGTCCCGGAGCCCGGGCTCTTCGGACACGTCGGGCGCGCTCACCAGGCGGTCCATCTCGTCCAGCTTCAGGAAGGACACGCTCCGCCCTTCCGCCTTCGGCAGCTCGATCTTGTCCGCCACCATCACGTCCATGTCCCGCTGAACAGCCAGATACCTTAACAACGCCCTCAGGGCAATCAGGTAGTATCCCTGAGTGACCCTCTTCAGCTCCTGCCCATCGGGCCTGGTCGACCGCGCTAGATGCAGCCGGTACTCACGGACCATGTCCACATTGATGTCGCCCACTGCTGACGCCGCAGTTGACCCAGACACCCATTCTGAAAACCGGCCCAAGTAGCGCCGGTAGGCATCGACCGTCAGGCGGGAATAGCCCTTCTCGATCTCCACATACTGGAGAAACTGCTCGATGGCCTCGGCGATGGTCATTGGCTCACCACCTTCGTTTTGGGCAAATGTCGCACAATAGCTCTTTTGTGACGTTACCACTGCAAAAAGCGTCTGTCAACCCTTTGACATAATCTGCATCTCTGACATTCGTTGCAGCAATTGCTCCAGGCCGGTGCCTTTGCTGGCAGAGATCAGCAGCATGCTCTTCTCCGGAATCTGCAGCTTCTGTCCCAACTCATCAGCATTTGGCCCGTCGGCAGGCAAGAGGTCTATCTTGTTCAGGAGCGTCAGCCTCGGTTTCTGCTCCAGGCCGAGATCGGCCAGGATGTCCTCCACCGTCTGGCATTGCTCAGCCGCATTCTTGTGAGTTATGTCTACCACATGGAGCAGCAGATCGGCCTCGTCCAGTTCCTCCAGAGTAGCCTTGAAGGCTGCCACCACTGTTGTGGGCAGTTTGTGGATCAAGCCCACAGTGTCCGTCAACAGTACGGTCTCACTATTGGGCAACCTCAGGCGCCGCGTCGTGGGATCGAGAGTGGCAAACAGTTTGTCCGCCACCAGGACTTCAGCACCGCTCAGGCTATTCAGCAATGTACTCTTGCCTGCATTCGTGTAGCCCACCAGGGCCACGACAGGAATCCCAGTCCTCTTGCGATTCGTTCTATATAACGTACGGTGCTTTCGGACCTCGCGAAGCTCCTTCGTCAAATGGTGGATCCGGCGCTCGACCAGGCGGCGGTCCGTCTCCAATTGCATTTCACCCGGCCCCCTCGTGCCCACTCCCCCACCAAGCCGTTCCAGGTGGCTCCACTGTCCGGCCAGACGAGGCAGGAGGTACTCGTTCTGGGCCAGCTCCACCTGAAGCTTGCCCTCATGTGTCTGCGCCCGCTTCGAAAAAATGTCCAGAATCAAGGCTGTCCGGTCGATGACCTTGACGTCCAGCACATCCTCCAGGTTCTTCTGCTGACGGGGCGACAGCTCGTCATCAAAAATGACCACGTCATATCCGGTCTCTTCCTTGAGACCTACCAGGTCCTTCAGCTTGCCGCTGCCCAGATAGGTGCGGGAAGGCCGCTCCAGCCGCTGTTTCATCTTTCCCAACACCTCCACATCCGCCGTCGAGGCCAGGTTGGCCAACTCTTCTAACGAATCGTCCAGCGTCCATCTGCCGGTGGTTCGGCCGGCTACGTCTACAGCCACCAGGAAAGCCTTCTCGCGAGCCTCTCTTGTAGAAAGCATCTGTTTCGGAATAGTGCCTCCTTTATGTCAACCAGTTATGTCGGCATGCCTGTTTTATGTCAACCGAATTATGTCAAACGTACCGAGCCGCAACAGCCGATTTCGTTCGGCGCCTCAACAGGTTATGTAAACTTACTTTTTAGCTCCCTGGGACCGGCTCCAGGCCAGCAGCCGGGACAAGCCTTCATCGATGTCCGCGTCAGCCGCCGTCATCGACAACCGGATGTAACCCTCGCCATATTTGCCATAGCCGGTACCCGGAGTCACCACCACCCCGGTGGCATCAAGTATCTTGGCGGCATATTCTGCCGATGTATACCCGTCCGGGATTCTGGCCCAGAGATAAAGGCTGGCCTTGGGCGTCTGGACGCGAAGCCCCATCTCGCGCAGCACTTTCAACATGCGATCACGTCTCCGCTGGTAGATCGCATTGTGGTCAGCGATGCACTTCTGGTCACCGCGCAGGGCCTCAATCGCCGCGTACTGGATCGCCTGCGGGATTCCCGAGTCGAGGTTGGACTTGAACCGCATCAGCGCATCGCGCATCTCCGCATTGCCCACCGCCATCCCAATCCGCCAGCCGGTCATGTTGTAGGTCTTGGACCAGGAGTGGAACTCCAGGCCCACATCCTTGGCCCCTTTGACCTGGAGGAAACTCATCGGGCGGTAGCCGTCAAAAGCCACCTCGGTATAGGGAGCATCATGACAGACCACCAGATCGTACTTCTTGGCAAACCTCACCACCCTCTCAAAGAAGTCCGCTTCGGCCACCGCGCCGGTAGGGTTGTTGGGATAGTTGATCCACATCAGCTTGGCCCGCCGGGCCGCTTCCGCCGGGATCCTCTCCAGGTCCGGCAGGAAACCGTTCTCCTCGGTCAAGGGCATCAAGTACGGCTCACCGCCGGCGAACATGGTGCTGACGGAGTAGACGGGGTAGCCTGGGTCTGGAATCAGGGCCACATCGCCCGGATCGATGAAACAGAAGGCCACATGTCCCACACCCTCCTTGGACCCTATCAGGGGCAGTACCTCCTTGTCGCGATCCAGCGTTACCCCAAAACGCCGCTCATACCACTCGACCACCACCTGCCGCACCTCCTCCAAACCATACGTTTCCGGGTACCTGTGGTTGGCCGGCACCCTGGCCTCCCGGCAGAGCCGATCGATAATGTGATCAGGGGTGGCAATGTCAGGATCGCCTATGGCGAAGCTGATCACCTTGTCCCCTCTCTTCTTCCGCTCCTCGATCTTCCGCGAAATCTGCACAAAAAGGTAAGGGGGCAATTCCTGAATGCGTCTGGAAACTCTCATTTCTCCTCCGATGGTTTGCGATCGGGCCACTCACCGGTGAACACCAACTCCGCCGGCCCGGTTAGAAAGACACTGCCCTTTCGGTCCCACTTAACGCTGAGGGTCCCTCCGGGCAGTCTTATGTCAACTGGACTATCCACGTAGTCATGGAGGCGCGACGCCACGGCTATGGCGCACGCGCCAGTGCCACAGGACAGCGTCTCGCCCGCTCCCCGCTCCCACACCCGGGAGTCGATCTCGCGCCGTGAGACGACATGCGCGATTTCGAAGTTCACCCGGCGCGGGAAAAGCTCGTGATGCTCCACCCTCGGACCGATGTCGCACAACGGAAACTCGCCGACATCATCCACAAAACAGACTCCGTGAGGATTGCCCATGGACACGAAAGTCAGCGCCAGTTTCTTGCCGGCGACATCCACCCGGTAGTCCAGAATGGGCACCCGTTTCGCGGTGACGTCCACCGGCAGATCCTGCGGCCGGAACCTGGGCTCTCCCATGTCCACCTGAAACCGCGACCCCCGGTCCTGCGGCATAGCGGTCTTGATGCCAGCCGAGGTCTCGATGGTGACACTGCGCCGGGCGTCGGCCAGCCCACTGCTGACCACATGCCGGGCGAAGCATCGCAGTCCGTTGCCGCATACTTCGGCCTCTGACCCGTCCGGGTTGAACATCCTCATGCGGAAGTCCGCCACCTTCGATTTGAGCAGCAGTATCAACCCGTCGCTGCCCACACCGAAACGGCGATCGCACATAGCCCGGGACAGCTTCGCCCAGTCCCGGCGCATCCTGTCAGCCTCTATCAATATGAAATCATTGCCCGTCGCCTGCAGCTTGGTGAACTTCATCATCTCATTCTCCCGACAAGCATCTGCCTGCCATCAAAACTTGAGGCCCTTTGAGCCCTTCAGGCTCACGAAGACCTCATCGCCTACAATGACGTGGTCCAGCACGGCAATGCCCAGCACTTTGCCCGCCTCCACCAGCCGCCTGGTGAGTTCGATATCATCCTCCGACGGCTCCGCATCACCGGACGGATGATTGTGAACAAAGATTACAGAGGCGGCGCTCGCCGATATCGCCTCCTTGAACACCTCCCGCGGGTGCACGATGCTGGAGTCCAGGCTGCCCATCGATACGGTGGCCACCCGGATGAGCCGATTCCTGGTATCCAGGAGCAGCGTAAGGAAATGCTCCCGCTTCTTGCCCTTAAGTCTGCCACCCGCAACATCAACCACATCCTCCGGGCTTTTCACCTGGGCCTTGCCTTCGCGAGGGGTCGTTTCCAGCCTCCGGCCCAGGTCGAAGGCCGCTTTCAACTGCGTCGCTTTGGCCAGGCCTATGCCATTGATCTCGGACAACTCTTCCACCGAGCTGTCAGCAATACCCTGCAGGCTGCCGAACTTGCTCAGCAGCTTCTGCGCCGTGACCATCACCGACTCACCCCTGACACCGCGACCCAGGATCAGCGCCAGTATCTCCTGTGCCGAGAGAGCCTCCGCACCGAGCTGGATCAGCCTCTCCCGGGGACGCTCCGCGGGCGGCAGGTCCCTCACAGTAAAGGAGTCCTTCACTTCACCTTGCCTATCTGTGACCTCAGGTACACTTCCATGAACTCGTCCAGATCGCCATCGAGAACCGCCGTCGTATCGCCGGTCTCCAGCCCGGTCCGGTGATCTTTTACCATCCGGTACGGGTGAAGAACGTAGCTCCGTATCTGATTGCCCCAGGCCGCAGCCTGATGCTCGCCCTTCAACTTCGCCCTTTCGTCGGCCATCTTGACTCGCTCTTGCTCCAGGAGTCTGGCCTGAAGCACTCTCAAAGCGATCTCCTTGTTCTGATATTGCGAACGTTCGCTCTGGCAGGATGCTACCAGCCCGCTGGGAAGATGCGTCATGCGCACCGCCGAACTCGTCTTCTGCATGTTTTGCCCACCCGGCCCGCTGGACCGGAACGTCTCCACCTTCAGGTCATCCGGGCTTATCTTGACCTCCATGGCTTGCTCAGCTTCCGGCAGGACTTCCACCATAGCGAACGAGGTGTGCCGGGCATGATCAGAGTCATAAGGGGAAAGGCGAACCAGGCGATGTACACCATGCTCTGACCTCAGGTAGCCGTATGCAAACTCGCCTTTGATCTCCAGCATGGCGCTCTTGATTCCTGCCTCTTCACCGGGCGATGTGTCCAGCATCTCGGTGCGGAAGCCCCGCCTCTCCGCCCATCTCACATACATCCGCAGGAGCATCTCGGCCCAATCCTGCGACTCGGTGCCTCCCGCACCGGCGTGAAAGGCCACGATGGCGTTTCTCCTGTCATATTCGCCACCCAGGAGGAGTAGTAGGTCAAGTCTTTCGACCTCGGCCGATATCCGGTCGACCTCAGAACGGACATCTTGCTCCAGCGAAACGTCTTCTTCCTGAAGAGAGAGTTCCACCAAATCCGTCAGGTCCTTCACCCTCCGCTCCAGCTTGCGCCAGCTTTGCGTCTCTTCCTTCAGGGCACTGAGTTGGCGCATGATCAGGTTGGCCTCGCCCGGATTCTGCCAGAAATCCGGTTTGCCGGATTCCTTCTCAATCTCCGCAATCCGCTTCTCCTTGGTGTCTACGTCAAAGACGCACCATCATGGCGGAGATCCGTTCGTGCAGGCCTTCCAGTCTTTCCTTCTCAGTTTCCATCCTTCAGTTCCTTCCCAGTTCCAAATACCCGGCAAGGCATGCCGGAGAGTCAACTAATGTCATCGTAATAACTATACAACATGTCATACCGTTTCTGGACATGGAATCCATCGTATATGCTGTCTCGGAGGCTGTTTCCTTCTCAACCCCCTGGCCCCCAATCTTGGGGGAATACAGAAACTTCGGGACACCCCGGACCCCGGTCCGCCTCAGGCGGACACCGTTCTCTTATCATTCTCGCAGAGGCGGGAATCCAGGCGTACATCCATCGCAGGGTGGGCTGTGCCCACCCTCTGTCCCCTTGGGACTGCATCCACACCCGGTTTCAACCCCTTGGCCTAACCCCCTTCGGTCTCCCTTTGCCAAAGGAAAATTCAGTGACCTTATGCACACCCCCTACCCCCGTAGCTGGCACAGCACGCTGTGCCCTACACACGCCCAAGGTTTGTGAGCCCTGGCCTCGAACCGCCGCCTGATCAAAGGCGCCCGGATATCAGGGCCCGGTCCTTGACCTTCGGCAGATTACCTGAAGCAGCAGAGTGAGCCAAACGCGTTGGCTCGGGAAGTCGGTATCCCCGGCAACAGTTGCTGATCCACAATACCGCCGCAGTCAAGTCCACCTTATGACCGATGGATACGTAGAGGGGCTGCACGTTGGTCCTTGTGCGCAGCGCCATCCCGACAATTTCTCCGTCGTGCTCAATACCAGCCGCACTTCCCGCCTCGGTTCCCGGAGAATCATGTGTGCCGCAAAGCAGCGACTTGGCGCAGCCTATAGTGGGTACATCCAGGAGAACGCCAAGATGCGAGGCGATCCCAAACCGTCTTGGGTGAGCGATTCCCTGGCCATCGACCACGATCAGGTCTGGCTTCAATTTCAGCTTCTCGTATGCTGCCAGAATCACCGGCGACTCGCGAAAGGACAGCAGACCGGGAATGTATGGGAAATCAACACCCTGTTCCACAGCCCCGATCTCCACCACCTCTAGCTCAGGATACGATAGGACCACGACTGTTCCCCTGACCTTCCCCTGGAAGCGCGGCGCGGATATGTCGACCCCGGCCACCAGTCTCGGCCGAGAGACCTCATTCTTTCTCGAGACCAGCCCTGCCAGTCTCAACTGGATGGCGCGGGCTTCCATCGGGGTCACATTCCACGGATGAACGTGATGTACTTGCATCGCTTGATTATAGTGGCTCCTCGCGCTTGCATCAACAGCGTGATCTGACTCAAATCGGTCGGCGCGGGTTTGTCTTTGACACGACCCCATGGGGCTTGGTAAGCTTTGGGCGTTTTCAGATGGTGGGACTAGTACAGGTCTTCACAGGTGACGGCAAAGGCAAGACTTCTGCCGCTCTCGGCATCGCCGTTCGAGCTGCCGGGCATGGCCTCAGGATCCACATTACGTTCTTCATGAAGGGCAACTACCCCTATGGTGAGCAGAAGGCTCTGGCTCTCTTGCCCAACATAAGCGTGGCCAGGTTTGGCAGTCTGGAGTTCGTTGATCCGGCCAACGTCAAGCCTGAAGAGAAGGAGCAAGCCAGGCTAGCCCTGGAGGATGCGCGACAGGCAGTGCACAGCGGCAAGTTCGACTTGGTCATACTGGATGAGGTCAATGTGGCTGCGGCCTGGAAACTGATCGATGTGAAAGATGTGATCCGGCTGATCAAGGAGAAGCCGGATCACGTGGAGCTTATCCTTACCGGGCGGAATGCAGATAAGGACATCATCGCCAACGCTGACCTGGTCACCGAGATGAAGGAGATCAAGCATCCCTACAGGAGGGGCGTCCCGTCCCGGAAAGGGATCGATTATTAGGAAATTGTTGTTCACGGTGGCTGCGTGATATACTCCATGGAGCAACGCGAAGGGAAGGAGCAAGAAGAGCGATGAAGGTTACCTTGAGCGTGATTAAGGCCGACATCGGAGGGTACGTCGGTCATTCTACTTCTCATCCCGAGGTTCTGGCCAAGGCTGAGGAGTGTCTTCGAGCAGCCAAACGCGATGGCCTTCTAATTGACTATCACGTGACCAACTGCGGTGATGACGTGCAGTTGATCATGACGCATCAGAAGGGCGAAGACAGCGCACCTGTCCACAAGCTCGCTTGGGACACATTTGTGGAAGGCACCAAGGTGGCCAAGAAGCTGAAGCTTCACGGAGCGGGACAGGACCTTCTCTCGGATGCCTTCTCCGGCAACGTCAAAGCCATGGGGCCAGGCGTGGCCGAGATGGAGATCGATGAGCGTCAGGCTGAGACCATCCTCATTTTCATGGCCGACAAGACTTCGGCCGGAGCCTGGAACATGCCTCTCTACAGGATGTTCGCTGATCCCTTCAACACCATCGGGTTGGTTATTGCCCAGAACATGCACTGCGGCTTCTCCTTCGAGGTCCACGACGTCAAGCATCACAAGAAGATCACCTTCAATACGCCTGAAGAGATATATGACATGTTGGTCTTGATCGGAGCACCCAGCCGCTACGCCGTGAAGTCAGTCCATCACCGGGATACCAAAGAGGTGGCTGCGGTCTCTTCTACACAGCGTTTGTCCCTGATGGCCGGCCGATATGTTGGCAAAGATGACCCCGTCTGCATAGTGCGTTCCCAGGGCAACTTCCCGGCGGTGGGCGAAATACTGGAGCCGTTTACCCTGCCTCAACTGGTGGCAGGATGGATGCGCGGCTCGCACCACGGTCCACTCATGCCGGTGGCCCAGAGAGAGGCCAATCCCTCTCGCTTTGACGGACCTCCCAGGGTGATTTCCTATGGGTTCCAACTCGCAGAAGGGAAGCTGGTGGGCCCGCGCGACATGTTTGACGACATCGCCTTCGACGACGCGCGTCGCTTGGCGAATCAGGCTGCTGATTACTTGCGGCGACATGGACCTTTCGAGCCCCATCGCCTTCCCCTGGAAGAGATGGAATACACCACCATGCCGCAGGTAATGAAGAAGCTTGAGAAGAGATTCCTTGACCTTTGATTCCGAAACTCCTTCTCGCCACCAGGAACTCCGGCAAGGCGCGAGAGTACTCCTTGCTCCTCCAGCGTGCCCCTTTTGAATTGACGACTCTCGACGCCGAGGGGATCCAGGAGGACGTGAGCGAGTCAGGGAAGACCTTCCAGGAGAACGCCCGGCTGAAAGCCATCGGCTATGCTATCGACGAGCGCTTTCTGGTCATAGCCGACGATTCCGGTCTCGAAGTGGATGCGCTCGGCGGCGCTCCCGGTCCTTTCTCTGCCCGATTTGGGGGCAAGGGCTCTTCAGACGCTAACAAGGTCAGCCTGCTCCTGTCGCGACTCCGGGGCGTGCCATGGGAGAACCGCTCGGCCCGCTTCCGCTGCGTCATCGCTATCGCCTCTGAACGAAAAGTGATAGGCTTGTGTGAGGGAGTATGTGAAGGGATCATCAGCTTTGAGGCTGAGGGCGACCAGGGCTTCGGGTACGATCCGATCTTCTACATACCGGAAGTGGACAAGACCATGGCCGAGTTGACCTTGGAGGAAAAGAACCGGATGAGCCACCGCGCCAGGGCCGCGGAGAAAGCCGTCCGTGTCTTGGAGCGCATACGCCAGGAGATTGACCGGTGAGCGGCATTTCCGATTCCTTCCAGCGCCCCATCAGCTACCTTAGGATTTCGGTAACTGACCGGTGCAACTTGCGGTGCATGTACTGCATGCCTCCCGAAGGCATCGCCCTGATTCCCCATTCTGACATTCTCCGCTACGAGGAGATACTGAGCGTTGTCCGAGTGGCGGCGGAGATGGGCATCAACAGGGTGAGGCTGAGTGGAGGCGAACCTCTGGCCAGGGCGGGGCTGGTGGATTTCGTTAGGATGCTATCGAAGGTCAAGGAGATCGACGATCTCTCTCTGACCACGAACGGTGTGCTGTTGAAGGATCAGGCTGCCGGACTCAAGGATGCGGGCCTGAAGCGAGTCAACGTCAGCCTCGATTCGCTCAAGAGGAAGAGGTTCAAAGAGATCACCGGACACGACAGGCTGCCGGATGTCCTGGAGGGAATCGCAGCAGCAGAAAGGGTCGGGCTCGCTCCCGTCAAGATAAACGTGGTTATCATGCGGGGCATAAATGAGGATGAACTTCTTGATTTTGCCCGGCTCACCATGGATGGTTGGAACGTCCGTTTTATCGAACTCATGCCGATCCTGAACAAGGGCGTGCAGCAACATGAGTTCGTATCAGCCAAGGAGATGTGGGATACCGTTTCCTCTCTCGGTGCGCTCCAGCCATGCTCGCCACTGACAGGCAATGGCCCGGCCAGCTACTATCAACTGCCCGGGGCTAAGGGCACTGTCGGCTTCATCACGCCGGTGAGCGATCACTTCTGCTTCAAATGCAATCGACTCAGGCTGACTGCCGACGGCAAGCTGCTGCCCTGTCTGTTGGCCAGCGAGGAGATCGATGTGCGATCGGCTTTGCGAGAGGGGGCGTCTCCGGAAGATATCAGGCAATTGATTCTCAGGGCAGTAGCTTCAAAGCCGGAAGGCCACCGCGTCTCACAGGGAGTTGTGAGCCAGAGAAGGCCGATGACGCAGGTAGGAGGGTAAGCACGATGGGCGGTCGAGTTCGCATGATCGATGTGGGCGGGAAGCCCGACTCCGAGCGGGAAGCTGTGGCCAGGGGAACGATCAAGATGCAGGCATCAACCTTCAAGTTGCTGCGCGAAGGCGGGCTGCCCAAAGGCGACGTGCTGGCGGCTGCGCAGGTGGCCGGCATCATGGCGGCGAAGCAAACGCCGGGCCTGCTGCCTCTCTGCCATCCACTCCTGCTTTCCGAGGTCAAGGTTGACTTTGAGCTCGACAGCAGAAACAAGGCCGTGAACATAACCGCCACCGTGAAGACTACCGGAAAGACGGGGGTCGAGATGGAAGCCCTTACGTCTGTGGCCATCAGCGCGCTGACCATCTATGACATGTGCAAAGGCGTGGATCCCAAGATGCGGATCGAGAGCATCCGTCTGGCCCGGAAGAGCGGGGGCAAGAGCGGCGAGGTTGTCTTTGAGTGAATCGACGCTCCTGATCTTCGACCTTGCGATCGCGTGTTCTTCTCAAGTCCTCAACTAGAATGGCCATGATGCCGTTGACTCACAAACCAGAGGTGTGCCCACTTGCTGTGGTTCCCCCTACTTCCGGACTGTCCGGACTGTGCTATACTTCCGTCTTAATTGCTCGGGGCTTGTCAAACGCATGACAGACCTGATTCGTGAGTGATCCATATGCAACCACGAAAACCGCTTCAGAAGCTGGGAGACAGGATCTTCCGCGTGCCTCGAGTAGAACCCTGGCGGGTTCCCCTGGCTCTGGTGCGGGTCCCGAGATTCCAGTCTATCTCCGTGGCCGTGCTCATCTGGGGATTCGCGACCACAATAGGCATCGGGGCCGTCCTGCTCATGCTGCCGATCTCATCTCAGACACATACCTGGACGAAGTTCCCGGATGCCCTGTTCATGGCGACTTCGGCCACATGTGTTACCGGGCTCAGCGTGGTCGAGTGTGGAGAGTACTTCAGTTCCTTCGGCCAGGCGGTCCTTCTGGTGTTGATGCAGGTAGGCGGCTTCGGCTTCATGGCCAGCGCCACTCTGCTCCTGCTCGCCTTCGGCCGGAGCGTCGGTCTGCGCGAGAAATTGCTGGTCGGGGAGTCGATGGGCGTGGAGAGGCTGGGGGGGCTGGTCTCACTGCTCCTGGGCATTGCGTTTTTCAGCATCATCTGCGAAGGCATCGGAGCCGTCCTATTATACATCAGGTTCTCTCAGGAACCCGGCTCGCCGGGAACAGCCTTGTGGCAATCGATATTCCACGCCGTGTCCGCCTTCAACAACTGCGGCCTGGACATCCTTGGAAACCGCAACAGCCTGGCCAATTTTCAGGACAACCCCCTGGTACTTCTCACGATAGCAGGACTCATCATCCTAGGTGGCCTCAGCTTCCTCGTGGTGTGGGACGTCTTCAAGAAGAGAGGCTTCAGGAAGTTGTCTCTGGACAGCAAGATGGTCATTGCCATGACCGCGGCTTTGCTGATCCTGGGCACGGTCGTGCTGCTCGCCATGGAGTACAGCAACCCAGAGACCCTGGGACCCATGAAGCCTGCGGGGAAAGTGCTGAGCGCCTTCTTCCAGTCGGTGACCCCCAGGACTGCCGGGTTCAGCGTGATCGACATAGGCCTAATGACCGCCTTTTCGCTCTTCTTCACCATAATGCTGATGTTCATTGGTGGGGCCTCCGGGTCGACTGCCGGCGGCGTGAAGGTCAATACCTTCGGAGTACTGCTGGCCACCGTCTGGAGTTCGCTCAGGGGCAGAGAGCACGCCGAGGCCTTTGGCCGGGAGTTGAGGCCGCAGCAAATCCATCGGGCCCTGGCGGTGGCCATGCTGGCCCTGGGGCTGGTGGGCATAGTAACCCTGGCACTGACGATCACCGAGGCCGACAGCATTAAGGCTAACGGTGAACCCTTCCAATTCATTGATGTTCTCTTCGAGACAGTGTCTGCCTTCGGCACGGTGGGGCTGACAACCGGAGTTACTCTTTTCCTGACAACGGCAGGCAAATTCATCATCATCGTAACCATGTTTGCCGGACGCCTGGGCCCTCTGACACTGGCATTGTCACTGGTGCAGGGCCAGCGAGTAAGTGAGTACCGATATCCTCAAGACCAAGTGAGGATCGGCTAGGGGGTGACGTTATGAAGAAGCAGGTCGCAATTCTGGGGCTGGGACGATTCGGTGTTGGACTGGCCAACACACTGTTGGGCATGGGATACGACGTCCTGGCGATGGACGTGGACGAGAAGAGGGTACAGGCCATCGCCCCTACCATCACGCGCGCCGTTCAGGCCGATGGGACTGATGAGGCCGTGCTGAGGGAGTTGGGGGTCGACAAGTTCGACGTGGCCATAGTGGCCATGGGGTCTGACATCGAGAACAGCGTGATGTCCACCATCCTCTTGAGGAAGATGGGCGTCCGCTACGTGGTGGCCAGGGCGGAGAATGAATTGCACGGCAGCATCCTGGACAAGATCGGCGCTGACAAGGTGGTCTACCCCGAGCGCGAAATGGGCACCAGGGTAGCCCACGGCCTGATGTTGACGCAGGTCCTGGACTACATGCCGTTGGCCGCTGCCTATGGCATGGCCAAGTTGTCACCTCCAAACAGCTTCATCGGCAGGACTCTCTCGGAGCTGGGGTTGGGCCGCGAAGGGAAATGGGGGATAGCGGTGCTCATTATTCAGCGTGAGAGAGAGATAATCGTCACGCCGGATCGGATGGAGGTCGTCAGAGCCGATGACACCCTGGTCGTGTCAGGGAACGATCTCAAAATAGAGCAGATGCTCACCGAGGCTCGCAAGATGAAGAGGGAGGAGGAAGAAGAGGAGGAGTAGGAGAGTAGGCCGGACCCATCCAGTCTGACCCTCTGAAGGACTTGCCTGCATGCAACCTCTACCAGCCAACCAGTCTCGCAGACCGGCTGAACCGGAACGAACCATGTGCCCCGTCGTCCTTCACCCTCGCATTGGCTCGCGTCACGCGTGCCGACCACACTGTCTCATCCTCTCAACGCGGCCGTGTTACTTACCGCCGGATTCAATTTGGCAGCCAAAATGCTTGACTGACTTGCTTCGTGTCTTCGATCCACGCTCGACTTGACATCAAATTGCCCGTCGGCGCATACTTTCGGCTGCCCAGGGGGGTGGGCTGGGGTCCAGTCACAGCGCGGGGTCTTCATGACTCCCTAGGGTGTCTTTCAAGGAGGGCGTGCGTGAAAAGAGTCGTTATCACCGGCATCTCAGGCTACCTCGGCACCCAGATACTCAAGCTTCTGGACCAAGACAAGGACGTGGAGGCGGTTGTCGGCATAGACATCAGGCCACCTAACTACTCCACCAACAAGCTGAAGTTCTACTCACGCGATGTGCGTGAGCCGATTATCGATATCTTCGCGCAGAACAAGGTGGACTCCGCATTTCACCTGGCATTTGTGGTTCCTCCCCATACAGCCGTTGACGCCCACGACATCAATATACGCGGCTCTCAAAGCTTCCTCCACGCCTGCGAGGCGACAGCGGTGGAAGCCCTCTTCTATCAGAGCAGCCACACCGTCTACGGTGCCCACCCGGACAATCCCTCTCTGATCACGGAAGATCAGCCACTGAGACCGGTCCCGGATTTCCCCTACGGTGCTGACAAGGCAGAAGTCGATCAGATGTTCCAGGAGTACATGAAAACCCACCCCAAGCAGAGTGTCACTATTGTCCGAGTCGTCGCAGTTGTTGGACCAGCGGCTGGACCATCCGGTCTGAATGTCCTCTTTCTGCCCGTAACCATGTACGTCAGGGGCTGCGATCCCGAATGGCAGTTCATATTCGAAGACGACCTAGCCAGACTGGACGTGACTTTGGTCAAGGAGAGGAAATCCGGGGTCTTCAACGCCGGCGCCGAGGGGTCCGTGAGGTACAGAGAGATGCTGGGCTTTACCGGCAAGCCATCTCTGGGTCTTCCAGCATGGCTCTGGAAGCCACTTATCAGCATTGGTTGGAAACTGCATATCCAACGGAAATCGCAGGCCGGCGGCCTGGAATTCATGAAGCATCCCATAATGCTCAGCACAGAGAAGCTGGCGAAAACGAGCAACTTCAAGTTCACCATGAACTCGCGGGATGCCCTCAAGAGCTTCATGGATGCCAACAAGGTTGGTGCCAAACCAGCCAAGGCAGCCTGAGCGCACGCGTCGTGGCTGCACAGTCCTAGAAGCCCTCTGATCGAGTGGGAAATCGGCAACTAGGGACACCCCAGACCCCGGCGGGAGGTCTCCCCCTGCACTACTTGCCTCTCCGCAAGGGGGGCCAAGATCTCCTCTCCCATCGAGGGAGAGGACAAAGGTGAGGGCGAAATGCCCCAAACCCCCAGACGCATCCCTCTTCGGATCGCCGGGTTGCAGTTTCCACGCTCTGCCGATATGATGCTATCGAAGCAGGCCAACCGTCCCACAGGAGAAGGACTGTGCGCATTCTGGCCGTGGATGTCGGAACAGGCACTCAAGACATACTGCTGTTTGACAGCTCCAGCGTGGTCGAGAACTGCGTCAAGATGATCATGCCGTCTCCCACCACTCTCGTGGCCCAGCGCATAGCGGCGGCGACAAAGCGCAGATGGCCCATAATGATGGAAGGCGTCACCATGGGAGGAGGCCCCAGCAAGGTTGCTCTTTCGCGCCACACGGCAGCCGGGCTGGCGGCTTATGCCACCGAGGAAGCAGCCCTGACCTTTCATGATGATCTGGAGGTGGTTAAGGGCATGGGCGTGACCATAGTGTCGCCCGACGAGGTGCTGTCTCGACACAAGTTCGAGGTGATCCAGCTCAAGGACCTCGACCTTGCCGCCATCAGGGGAGCGCTGCAATCCTTCGGAGTAGAGAGTCGCTTTGATGCCGTGGCCGTAGCAGTGCTCGATCACGGCTTTGCGCCGAAGGGGGTCTCCAATCGCCTCTTCCGTTTTGAGTACTTGCGGCGGCTGATGGCGGAGAACAGTACTCTCGGCGCCTTCGCTCATCTGGCGGCGGAATTGCCGGCCCACCTGACGAGGATGAATGCAGTGGCCAAGACGGTTGCCGTTGGTGTTCCGGTGCTTCTGATGGACACCGGCGCAGCGGCTGCCCTGGGTGCCCTTCAGGATCCTGCCGTAGCTAAGCATGATCGGGTTCTGACCATCAACCTGGGTAACTCCCATGCGGTGGCCTTCCACCTTGATGGCCTCAAGATCAAGGGCTTCTTTGAGCACCACACGAACCTTCTCGACGGCGCCATGATTGACGACCTGATCGACAAGCTGGAACGAGGTGTGCTGACTCACAACGAGGTCTACGAGGGTGGTGGCCATGGGGCGGTGGTCATCGGCGAGAGCCACCCCCAGCCCTTCCCGGCAGTCACCGGGCCACGGCAGGATATCGCCAAAGGCACCAAGTTGCGTCTCCACCCGGCAGTGCCTCACGGCGATACCATGCTCACGGGGTGCTATGGGCTGATAAAGGCGTTCGGCCTGAGGATGGATGCCTGGCGCGAGGAAATCGACCGGGCTCTGGCAGTGGGAGTCTGATCCCGGTTCTGCTTAGCCCCCGACCGGGGGCCCATCCTCGGTCTCTCAGCAGCCGGGTTCACCCAGGTGCCCGCAACAGTTCTGCCTTCTCCATACCTTGATCCCATTGTTGCGGAACACCAGGTACAGCTTCCGGCGCAGAGGCATCTTCACCTTCATGTTGGTGAACACCGCTCTCATGCTGGGGCGTTTCTTGGGGGAGTCACTCTTGGCGTGGTCCTGCGTCTTGCCTTTGGAGTCGTCCGTCATCGTCCACCCCCTTCGACGGGTATCACTTCGATAACCTTGTTCTTGCCTGTAAGGCCGCTGACAATCCTGAGCCGGCTTTCGGGAACCCCAAAGTGCTTGGCCAGCAACTTCAGCACTGCTCTGTTGGCCTTTCCTTCTACCGGCGGCTCTTTGACCCGGACTACGTAGACATCTCCGTCCATTTCCCTGGTCACATCTTCGGTCTTGGATCGGGGCTTCACCTTGACTTGGATCCTCAAATGGTCTCCCCAGCCTCCAGCCACACTATAGCAGTTCCAGCAATTCGAGTGGTTTGTCGATCAGCACCTTCGCGCCATTCTTGATCAGCTCGTCAGCGGTGCGAAAGCCCCAAAGCACCCCGACGGCGTACATGCCGGCGGCGCTGGCCGTTTTCATGTCTATGTCCGAGTCGCCCACGTAGAGGAACGCCTGCGGCGGCAGCTTCAGGTAGTCTGCTATCTGCAGGGCCCCCTGTGGATCGGGCTTCTTCGGCAGCAAAGGGGTCGCTCCCAGTATGATATGGAACTGCCAGCGCGGCAGGAGCTTGGAAACCATCACCCTGGTGGAATCATCCGGCTTGTTGGTCAGGATAGCCATTCTGATACGGCTCGCCGTCAGGGCGTCCAGCAACTCGGGGATGCCTTCAAACGGGCGGGTGTGAACCGGCCAGCGTTGGCGGTATTCCTCCATGATGGCGGTGACAAATCCGGTTACGGTGGCTTCGTCGCGATGCTTCTCCGGCAGCGCCCGCCGGGCGAGATCCTCCACCCCATCGCCCACAAAGTACCGGTAGGCTTCCAGGCCATGCTCCGGAAAACGCGACCGACTGAGGACGCCGTTCACCGCATCCGCCAGGTCTTGAAGCGTATCCAGCAGCGTGCCATCGAGATCGAAGATCACCGCTTCGTACTTCATGTTCGAGTCTCCCTACAAGATAACAGGGCAGTGACCATGGGTCAATCGGGGCTTCTTTCGAGACCGCCTTTTCCTGGACTGGCAACGTGCCACAACATGTCATTGCGAGCCATTCTCAGCGTGCAGCGAGAAGGCGCGGCAATCTATGTGTTCTTCTAACTTTATCCCCCCGAGATTGCTTCGTCGCTTTGCTCCTCGCAATGACAGCAAGGTGAGGTGCAGGGCGAAGTCTTGCCGGGGTCTGGGGTGCCTCCGCATTTCGAACTCCCTGGAATCCCCCTTTAGCAAAGGGGGACTGAGGGGGATTTGGGAACTCAGGGGGTTGACAGCAGGTCCCAAGACGGTGGCGGTGGGTTTCGCTTCTGCTCCACCCACCCTACAAACGTAACCTCATATGAGATGGCGGCCACCTCTGCCTGATTCTGGCTGGGATTGCTGTGAAGTGCTCTGGCTTGATATAATCGCATCTGTCAACAAAACGGGTGAGGGGGTGCTGGTGGCTCTGGCCAAGGTGAATTCCGCGGCTGTGCTCGGGCTCGAAGGCCGACTGGTCGAAGTGCAGGTCGATATTGCCAGCGGTCTGCCCGCCACGACCATTGTCGGATTGCCTGATACCGGCGTGCAAGAAGCCAAAGAGCGTGTCAGGGCCGCCATCAGGAACTCCGGCTGTACCTTCCCTTCGCGGCGGATCACGGTCAATCTGGCGCCCGCCGATGTCCGGAAAGAAGGCCCGGCCTACGACCTCCCTATTGCCGTGGGCATTCTGCTCAGTTCGGAGCAGGTCCTGGCCGACGTCTCACAAACCATGTTTCTGGGAGAGCTCTCGCTCGATGGAGGCGTGCGCCACGCGCAGGGCGTTCTGCCCATGGTGGCTCTGGCCAGGGAGAAAGGGCTGAGAATGGTCATCGTCCCTTCCTGCGATGCCAAAGAAGCGGCTCTTATCGACGGCGTTGACGTGATTCCGGTGAACACGCTGTCGGAGTTGATCGCCCACCTGCGGGGAGACAGCCCCATTCCGTTCTGCGTGCCATCACCATTCGAGGAAGAAATGTCGGTGAACGGCGCCATCGACCTGACCAACATCAAGGGGCAAGAACACGCCAAGCGGGCGCTGGAGGTAGCGGCCGCCGGAGGACACAACATGCTCCTGATCGGCCCGCCAGGCAGCGGCAAGACCATGCTGGCCCGCTCGGTACCTTCGATATTCCCCAGGATGACCATGGACGAGTCTCTGGAAGTCACAAAAATCTACAGCGTGGGCGGGCTTCTGCCCCAGGACACTCCGCTGATCATGCAGCGGCCCTTCCGGTCTCCCCACTACACCATCTCCCATGCCGGGTTGGTGGGCGGCGGGAAGATGCCCCGGCCGGGCGAGATAAGCTTGAGTCATCGCGGAGTTCTCTTCCTGGATGAGCTGCCGGAGTTCGGTCATGTCTCTCTCGAGGCACTGAGACAACCACTTGAGGATAGGGTGGTCACCATCAGCCGCGCCCAGGGCACGGTCACCTATCCGGCCAGCTTGACACCTGTTCATCAGAGGTAATGAATCCCTATCTTCCTGAATTCAGAGTCCTCCGTGACTTGGCTGAAAGGTGTCTTGTTGCTGCGTCCACCAACTAGTGGTATGGATGTCAGGCTGAGGTTGACCTCCTACTCTCAGTATGCTATTGTCCGAGGCGAATTCAACACACAAGCATCCCCTAACAAGCACTCCGTGTTGATCATGGGCAGGTCACCAAGACACTCTGCAGGAGGTGACGTCAATGCTGGCAGTCAAGTACCAGGACTACATGTTTGGCCTTATCAAGAAGGTGATCGATGAGATTGGCCCACGCCCATCTTGCAGTGAGGCAGAGAAGAAGCTGGGCCGCCTTCTTGTTGAGGAGTGGAACCCGATATGTGACAAGGTGGATGTGGAGCCGTTCATATGTAGTCCGACTGCATTCTTGGGCTCGTTGTACTTAATGGTATTGTTCTATTCTGCTGCTGTAATCTTCTACTGGTTCCTCCCTCCATTGGCTCTGGCATTCGCTGTCACAAGTTGCAGCATTCTCTTTCTCGAGATGTTCCGGTACCGAGAATTCGTCGACCTGCTCTTCCCACGCAAGCAAGGCCAGAACGTGATTGGGTCAATACGGCCAAAGAGCGAACCTATACAACGCGTTGTTGTCAGCGGACACATGGATTCGGCATATGAGTTCAACCTCTTCCTCTATTTCAAGGGTGCTTCGATCCTACTAATAGTAATGGCGGTGATAGCGCAGGTAGTAGCTTTTTCCGGCAGTCTTGCGAAGACGATAGCCTGTTTCAATGTCTTCTCTAGTGAAGCTGCTCTTAACGGAGTCGGGATAGCGATGATTGCACTCGCTCCCATCGCTGTGCTTTTCCTATTCTTCACTACATGGAGGCCGGTGCCGGGCGCCTGTGACGATATGTCCGGGGTTAGTGTGGTTGCTGGCCTGGGCAGGTACCTAAGTGAGGCAAGAAGGAGTGGAGATTGGTTTCCGGAAAGAACCGAGGTCGTCCTGCTAGCGACGTCAACAGAGGAGAATGGGGTCCGCGGTGCCAAGCGATATGTGACGACACACCTAAGGGAGATGAAAGCTATGCGAACCTATTGCTTGAATGTGGATGGGGTAAAGGATGAGAAGTTTCTGGCGGTGGTCAAGGGCGAGTCTCCCACCGGCGCAAAATATGACCCGGAACTGGTCAAGATGGCTCAGGATGTGGCTGAAAGCCACAACTGGCCCGTAGCCGTCGTGCAACAGCCACCGCTGTTCCCCTATGATGCCACACCCTTCGCATTGAATGGAATCCGCGCTACATGTCTCTACTGTGCGGATTCTTCGAAATGGGACTCAACCTACCACACCAGGTATGACACCTATGAGCACATCAGGCCCGAGTCGCTCTCCGTAATGCTTCAGCTAGTCGTCGACATGATTCAGCGAATCGACAACAGGTAGAAGGTGCTAGTGGAGACATTCTCGCATATTGAGCAGCGACGACACGCAGCCTGCTAGCAGGGCAGTGAAAGAGAGGACTGCCAGCCGTGCTGAATTCAGAACATAGAGCTGTCCCATGAGGTGATAGAGAAAGGAACCTGAGATGGCCTATTTGTGGCTTTGGGTGTCCATAGCTGCGACTGTAGCATCCGGATTGTTCTTGAAAGAGGGTACACTCATAGTAGGTGAAGCCTCCGAGAACTTCGGCGAACTACCGGCCTGGATGCTCAATCTTGTGTCCAACCCATATGCCCTCTGTGCACTGTTCTTTTTTGTACTGAACGTGGTGGCTTACACGATAGCTATGTCAAGGCTGAAATTGAGCTATATCATGCCTTTAGGTGTGGCTATACCACTTGTATTGGGTCCCATCTTCGCTTTGCTCCTATTCAATGAAGAAGTGCCCTGGCTGGGCTGGCTGGCGATTGTGATAATGTGTACGGGTGTCTTTCTAATCTCGATGCGGCCGGATACGAATGACGGCAACACATAGGACACTCCCACGTCTTTCTCTAAGAGAATCCATAAAAGGGGGATGAGATGGACTACGTATGGCTCATATTGGCAGTAGCTTCGGGTTCAGCAGCTAGTCTGGTTCAGAAGGCGGGCATGCTTAGAGTAGGCAAATCACCGCAGAACCCCGGCAAACTGCCCCGCTTTTTACTCAGGGCTTTTTCCAACCCACTTGTCATTTGTGGAGTTGTTCTTGGCATCGTATTTGCTGTGACCTACTCTTTCGCTATGTCGGTGTTTGCCATGAGTTTTCTATACCCTGTAACTTCTGCTGTACCAATCGTGTTGGTTGTTGTCCTTTCTTTGCTCTTGTTCAAGGAAAAGGTTAGCAGGAGGAGCTGGCTGGGCATCATGACAATCTGTCTGGGCGTAGTTCTATTAGGGATAGCGATGGGTTAGAACAAGGGAGACATTCCGTCCTCGAATTCGTTGACACTGGTTCATCAGAGGCTATGAATCCCTATCTTGTGGAACTGAAAGGTCTCTACGAGATAGCTGCCCTGCAGACAAGCCCCAAGACAAGTTGACGGCTCTTGCCTGTCCATGTTATTGTCCAAGACGATCCACCCATATGGTGAGTTGGCCGATCGGCAGCAGTCATTGCTGTGTCTCGGGGAGGCAAACGTGAGTGAGAATACCGGCAACAAAGTAGATTATGGCAACTGGCTTCCGAAGAGACTCATCTACTTCTTGGCCGTTCTGAGTATAGTCTTTCTAGGCCTGAGTTACCTGTCACTGTTCTTTCTCATTGGTGCTGCGCTCTTCATGATTCCTCTTGCCTATTTTCTGTACGCCTACTTTCAGTTCTCTCCTAGCGGTGGCAACCTGCTGGGCAAATTTCGAGACTTCGTATTCGCTCGCCTTGTCTGGAATGGTGACGGCAAACTACTAGATATTGGCTGCGGAAACGGACTTCTCGCCATCGAAGCCGCGGAGAAATACCCAAGAGCACAGGTGGTCGGCATAGACTATTGGGGCACCCAATGGGACTACTCACAGAAGGCCTGTGAAAAGAACGCTGAGATTGCAGGAGTATCTGAACGGACTTCCTTCCGTAAAGCTAGCGCATCCAAACTGCCTTTTGAAGACGAGCATTTCGACGCCCTTGTGAGCAACCTGTGTTTTCATGAGGTCGCGGATACGAAAGACAAGAGGGAAGTGGTGAAGGAGGCGTTACGGACACTGAAGAAGGGCGGGGTGTTCGCGTTCCAGGATCTCTTCCTGTCCAAGCAGTATTACGGAGAACCTGAGAGCCTGCTGGCCCTGATTCGAAGTTGGGGGATCCAAGATGTTGCATTCGCGAATACCAGGGATCAAGAGTTTGTCCCCAGAGCGTTGAGACTCTCATTTATGATGGGACAAGCAGCAGTCCTGCATGGCACCAAATAGTGCCGTGTAGAGGAATCCGGCTGCCAGTCATCTGTAGGGAACTCATAGGATCAACTGAAGGAGTCTTGGGGCTGTGACCAGTCAACATCAAGAATTCACCAGGGTCGATTCGGATTTCCGCAGCCATGGAACCAGATGTTCAGGCTGGCTATACATGCCAAAGGGAGCAACGTCTTCCCCAGCAGTCATCATGGCTCACGGTTTTGGGGCCGAGAAGGTATTCCGGCTCCCGGCTTTCGCGGAGCGGTTTGCCCAGGAGGGAATGGCTGTTCTACTCTTTGACTATAGGTGCTTCGGAGGTAGCGATGGCAAACCGCGCAATCTGGTGAGTCCAAATCATCACGTCCAGGACTGGAAGGCTGCTGTTGACCACGTTCGTGCCCTCCCAGACATCGATCCCAATAGGATCGCTCTGTGGGCACCTTCATTCGGCGGTGCGCACGTTATGGCAGTCGCATCCCAAGACCCGGACCTAGCCGGCATTGTTCTTCAGATGCCGATTCTTGACTCGTTCCCGCTGGTCAGGAGATCGGGGTTAAGAGGTGGAGCCAGAGGGTCGATGGCGGCATTCAGGGATGTAATTAGGATGCTTACTTTTCGCAACCCATACTACATTCCGGTGGTGGGGGATCCGGGCGCTTTGGCATGCCTGAACGCGCCAGGGGTCAAGGCAGGCTACTTCTCGATGATTCCAGAGGGATCGACATGGAAGAACGAATGCCCGGCAAGGATAGGGTTCACTTTCGCCTTGTACCGACCGATCACGGCAGCAAGGAAGGTGAAATGTCCAACTTTGATCATCATGGGGGAGAAGGATTCGCTGCATCCACCGGCCCCTATCGAGAAAGCCGCCTCTGTAATGCAAAAGGCAGAGCTACTCAAGATGCCAATCGATGCCTTTGACATCTTCACAGGTGAATGGTTTGAGAGAGCTGTGGAAGTTGAGGCTCGTTTTTTGAGAGAGCATCTGACGGCTCCTCATTGAGTTACGCGTTGTAGAGCTCCTACTTCGGCGTCGACGGAGTCCGTTTACCATCTCCCTGTAGTACCTCAGGCTTTCTCCCCCACCCCTTCAGCCCCAGATGGTCACAGGGAGCGTCATTTCAAGCAGGGAAACTCGCTGTCTAGGGCCTTTGCAGCAAAACCTGGCTGCTCAACTGGACCATAGAAAACCTCATGCCTCCTATCCAAACGGTCACAGACAGCGTCTAGCAGCGTCCTAGAGGGATTCTAGCAAGAGCCAACCGTCTAGTCATAGCACGCATGTTTCTTGCCTCTTGCCAGGGGGAGTGTGCCTGACTGCCTCAAGAGGGGGAACCTCGCATTTACTGTGTGACCACGTATTGCACAGACCTTACCGACGCGAGGAAAATCTGTCGGAAACTGAAAAGGGTAATTCACTGCAAGGCCCAGACAGCATATAGTCTACTGTGATATAATACTTTACGATGTATCTGATGGCAACACTCAGGGAGACATTCCGTCCTCGAATTCGTTGACACCTGTCCATCAGAGGATATGAACCCTTATCTCTCTGAGTTCAAGACTCTTCATGATCTGGCAGAAAGATGTCTTGTTGACGTGTCCGTCAACTGAATGAACCGCTCAACCGGCAAATCTTCATCACACTGGCCTTGCGGAAGTGCGGAAGTGCAGCCTGTACTTCCTTTGGCGTCGGGATATACAATGCTGATGGGGAAATGAAAGGAGGTATTTCCGCATGGTCAAGGCGATAGCGTTGTTAAAGAGGAAACCCGGCCTTTCACCAAAGCAGTTCCGCAAGCACTACGAGGAGGTTCACGCACCATTGGCGAAGAGGGTCTTCCCTTTCATCAAGAAGTATGTGCGCAACTATGTCAGCACCATGCCCTTCTCGTCTGGAGATAAGGAACCGGAATTCGATTGCGTTACTGAGGAATGGTTTGACAACATGGAGGGATTCCAGGCCATGATGGATATATACATGAAGGAGACTGGTCGTGCCATTCGGGAAGATGAGAAGGAATTCCTAGATAGGACCAAAGTAGTGTATCTGATTGTTGAAGAGGTGGCGTGAAGATAGACACTGAAGAGGAGGTCCCACCATGAGCGCAGAACCAAGTGCTACGAGAGTAGCCAGAAAGTCATGCCATCCCAGCACAGAAAGAACTGCGAAGCTGAAGCAGGCCTTCATGCAGCACAAACCAAACCTCTGTGCTGACCGCAGTGTGCTGGTTACGGAATCGTACAAGAAGACGGAGGCTCTGCCGCCGGTGCTGAGGCAGGCGCTGGCCTTTGACAAGGTGTTGAGTGAGATGCCCATCTGGATCCAGGATGGCGAACTCATCGTGGCCAACATCGCCTCCAGGCCAAGGGGAGTTTTTCTGTTCCCGGAGTACGATGACACCTGGCTGAAGCCGGAATTGGACACCATATCGACCAGGAAGGGTGACCCCTGGCTTCTGAGTGATGAGGACAAGACACGATTAAGAAGCTGCATGGACTACTGGAAGGGCAAGAATCTAGCGGCGATTGCTGACGCTCTCACCACAGACGAAGTCAGGCAGGCCGAGAGAAACTCGTTCATTGATATCCGTATGGGAAAGCAAGGTGGCATCGGCCATATCGCCCCTGATATCGAAGGGGTCATTTCTCGCGGCTTGAACTCATTCATTGAGGCTGCGGAAGCCAACATAAGTCGTTTGGACCTCACTAACCCTAATGATTATGCCAAGGTACCCTTCCTCAGAGCAGTGGTGATAGCGGACAAGGCGGTGATCAAGTGGGCCAAGCGGTTTGCCGATCTGGCACGGGAGAAGGCAGCTGTCGAGAAGGATCAAGCGAGAAAACGGGAACTGGAGCAGATAGCCGAAACGTGCGACTGGGTGCCGGCCCATCCGGCCCAGAACTTCCGGGAGGCGCTTCAGGTCGTGGCCTTCGTCATGGCTTCGGTACAAATCGAAACGAACGGGGTCTCCATCGGCACCGGCCGGTTGGATCAGTATTGCTTCCCGTACTATGACAGAGACATCAAGCAGGGGGTAATCACGAAGGCCCAGGCGCTGGAGCTCCTGGAATGCCTGTGGCTCAAGGTCGCGGAGTCGAACCGCGTGGCCAACGAGATCTTCACCTATGCCCACAACGGCTATCCTTTCTGGATTCAGGTGCCGATTGGCGGGCAGACTGCCGATGGCTACGACGCCACCAACGAACTCTCCTATCTCCTGCTGGACGTATCGAGCAACATGCAACTCCACGAGCCAACGGTGTCAGCGAGAATACACAAGAGGAGCCCGGACAAGTTCCTCATGAAGTGCTGTGAGGCGATCAAGAATCATGGGGGCGGACATCCCGCCCTCTTCAACGACGAGGTGATCATCCCCAGTCAACTGGCCTATGTTCCCGGCATAACCAAAGAGGATGCCTACGACTACTGTATTATCGGGTGCTCTGAGATAACCTTCGCCGGAAAGGGGACGGAGGGTATCCCTTACCATGCCATGAGTCTGGGGCGACTCCTTGAATTGACGCTGCAGGGGAAAGATCCTGTTACCGGGTCTCCCCTAGCGTCAACCGGCGACATGCTGACGTGGGAGACTTTCGATGACATGATGAAGGCGTTCTCCGAGCGGGCAAGGATACTTGCCAGAATCATGTTTTTGCAGGTACTTCCACTGGTTGAAGCGCATACAAAGCACCGGCCCTGTCCCTATTTGTCCTCTCTTACACGAGAAAGCATCAGCCGTGGCAAAAGCTACTATGACGGCGGCGCCATATACGGAAACCGGGCGGTACACGCCTGCATTGTAGGAATCGCCACCCTGGCGAATTCGATGGCGGCCATCAGGAAGCTGGTTTTTGATGACCGAGTCATCGCCATGGCTCAACTCAAACACGCGCTGGAAACCAACTTCGAAGACCCTTCGACGAACCCCACCGGTCTGGCGATTCAGGAAATGTGCCTCCGCGCCCCGAAATACGGGAATGACGACCCGCACGTGGATAATCTGGCCAAAGACTGTCTGAACATAGTGCTGAAGGAACTGCGTCAACACCAAACCCTTCCAGGGCAGGGCTATGGGGCCACTATCGCTCCGGTGGCAGCTCACATGAGCTACGGGCTGCTTTGCGGGGCCACTCCCGACGGCCGGAAAGCAGGGACTCCGTTGAGTGATGCTTGTTCTCCGGCTCAAGGCACCGACGTAAACGGGCCGACAGCCAGCATCAAGTCGGTGGCCAACCTGGAACACGTAAACCTGGTTCAGGGAACGATCTTCAATATGAAGATGCACCCCGGCCCATTGGAGACCCAAGCTGGCATGATGAAGTGGGCCAATCTGATCCGGACCTATTTCGATCTGGGCGGATGGGAGATCCAGTTCAACGTGGTGAGTGCGGAGACCCTGAGGGAAGCACAGAAACACCCGGAAGACTACAAGGACCTGGTGGTGCGGGTGGTGGGATACAGTGCCTTCTTCGTGGAGCTGGAGAAGGCGGTCCAGGACGATATTATCAAGAGAACGGAACACGGGGTGTGATACCGCGAAGAGTGTCATGACAGGCAGCACAACCGGACAGGTTTTCAACATTCAGAGGTATTCCATACACGACGGTGCTGGAATCCGGACGCTGGTGTTTCTGAAGGGTTGTCCGCTGCGCTGCCTGTGGTGCTGTAACCCGGAATCACAGAGGAGCGAGTCGGAGCTGGGGTTCATCGAATCCCGATGCGTGGGTGATAGAGCGTGCGCCGCGCCGTGTCTGCACGCCTGCCCTGTCAAAGCGATTCGCCTGAACGGGTACGGCAAACCGGTTATTGACAGGACGACGTGCGATGCCTGCGGCAGGTGCACTGCGGCGTGCGGCAAAGACGCCCTGAAGGTTGTCGGCCGGGAGATGACGGTTGATGAGGTGATGGCAGAGGTGGAGAAGGACCGGGCCTTCTACCGTAGGTCGGGCGGCGGCGTGACGGTTGGGGGTGGCGAACCTCTGGCCCAATACAGATTCGCGGCAGATCTGCTCGAAGCAGCCCAGGAAGCCTATCTGCACACCGCCTTGGAGACCTGCGGACACGCACCGTGGAGCCATCTTGAGGCTGTCCTCAAGCACGTGGATTTGCTGCAGTTTGACGTGAAGCACATGGATCCGGCCAGGCACGGAGAGCTGACGGGGCGGTCAAATGAACTGATTCTCGGCAATCTCAAGGGAGTGCTCTCCGTGAAAGCCTCCCAGGAGGTCATCATAAGAATCCCGGTTATTCCAGGCTGGAACGATTCCGTGGAGAACATCGGGGAGACGGCCAGGTTTGTGTTCGGACTGGGTTTCCGGCAAGTCGAACTGGTGCCCTATCACAGGCTGGGGATTTCGAAGTACGCCCAGTACGCGATGGTCTATCCACTGGCCGGCTGCCAACCCTCACCTCCAAACCATTTGGATGAGCTCAGGAAGATTGTGAGGGAGTTCGGGTTGACGGAGATGGCCGGGAGTATTTGACCCCTCTGTATTGCTGAAGGAGCGAGAGAATGCGTGCTGCCTATTTCAGGGATGGGGAAGTAGAGCTGCGGGAGATCCATGATCCTTCTGACGAAGGAGTCAGGGTGCATGTGCGTTCCATCGGCATTTGCGGTTCTGACCTGCACATGCTGGAAATGAAATCGCCGCTGCACTGCGTGGTGGGGCATGAGGTGGCGGGTGTGCTTGACGATGGGAGTCCCGTCGCAGTGGAGCCAGCGATGCCCTGCAACGAATGTGCCAGTTGCCAGGCCGGTGACTACAACCTGTGCCTGGTGGGGGCAGGGAAGTCGGTGGGTGTTGGTCGAAATGGGGGCATGGCTGATGAACTCCGTGTTCCGGAGAGCTGTCTCGTCTATTTGCCGTCGAATGCTGACGTGCGAGACGCCTGCCTGGTTGAGCCTCTGGCGGTGGCAGTGCATGGACTGCGTCGGGCTGGTCTGGAGGCGAGCCAGCGGGTGGCGGTAGTGGGAGGGGGCACCATCGGCCTTTGCGTTGTGGTGGTTGCCAAGGCTGGCAACGCAACTGTGGGGCTGTCCGCACGCTACGACCATCAGATGGCTGCCGGCAAATCCCTCGGAGCCGGAGAGATTGAGGGCCAATACGATATCGTTGTCGAGTGTGCTGGAACAGAAAAAGCGGTGAACAGGGCCATCAAGCTGTGCCGACCGAAGGGCAAAATCCTGATGATCGGGACGCATTGGAACGGGTTTACTCTGCAACAGATACCGGCCATGATGAAGGAGATAACGACTATCTCCTCCTTCATGTACGCCATGAACGGCCCTGTGCGGGATTTTGACGTTTCCGCGATGCTTCTGTCCAGGCATCCGGAAATCGCCACAGCATTGATTACCCATCGCTTCCCGCTGGCGGAAGTGAAACAGGCTTTCGATGTGGCACGGGACCGAAAGGCGGGCGCCATCAAGGTGGTTCTGGAACCATAGCCGATGTCTGCCCTTCGATCCCGGTGGCATCTGACCTTGTGACAAGGTGGCGGCTGGGAATCTTCACCGGGATGACATACGTACTGAACCGTTCACGGAAGCCTTGGTGCAGCGATTGCGGAACACAACATGATATTCCGGACGAATCTTCGAGACTGACCGCGATTATGATGGCGCTCCGTTGTGCACGCTGATAGAATCCGCGCTGAAAGACAAGGTTGCAGGACGTGGACCATTGCAGTTGTGATCCCCTTGTTGTTGAAGTGTATTTCTGCCCCATCCACCGTTGATTACGTAACCCGAGCATTGCTTCAGGCCGAAGAGGGCTCTCTGCTTGTCGGACGTCAGCTAAAATGGGACACTTGCAAAGCCATTTAGACCGTACACTTCGGGCGCTAGACCGGGCTCCTTTCAGACAGTAGACTGACCCCAAGTGGAAAGGAGCAGATTGTGTCCCAGGA